>ENA-UPXM01003704-UPXM01003704.1-activated-sludge-metagenome-genome-assembly--contig:-NODE-3704-length-16354-cov-5.738021_pt1 | contig 16354 bp, 15 predicted proteins | sample MGYA00238178_ERZ772708 | MGnify/ENA primary metagenome ERZ772708 (study PRJEB29002, sample SAMN05720212) | activated sludge metagenome | isolation source: anaerobic digester from wastewater... | reverse complement strand
CGCCCAATTCCGTCATTCCGACAAAGCTCCTGGTCGGAATCTCGATACTATTGCTCCAAGGCTCTCCTCGACGAACGGTGACCACTCTCTTGCTCTTCCAACCTCTGACGACTGACCTCTAACCACGTTTCCCGAAAGCCCAGATCCCGGAACAAGTTCGGGATGACTCTGAACAGGAGACCCCAAACAGGAGCCCTGAACAAGAGCATTTCAGGGCAGGCTCATTGGGATGACAACTGACCGTTATTCCGAAAACGCTTAATTCCGTCATTCCGACAAAGCTCCTGGTCGGAATCTCGATGCTATTGCTTCACGGCTCTCCTCGACGAACGGAGAACCTCTCAACGGTCAACCAGTTTCTCTTGCTCTTTCAAACCCCCTACCCGCAACCCCCTACCTCGCTGTAGTTCAAGCCCAGATCCTGAACAGGAGCTTTTCAGGATGACGAAGTGAGGGATCGCAAGAAGTCACTACGGAACGATAACGCAATAAGTTTTCGAAAAGCCGTTATCGGGATAAAGTCCTCCGTAACACCGATAATTGTTAATCTGCCAGCCGTTTCTGTTCGCTGGACCCCAGACCCAAAACCCGAGACCCGTTTTGCTGGGCTTTTTCACTCGCAACTCACAACTTGCAACTTGGAACTTGCAACTGATCTCTTGCTCTTTTTCTTTGCTTTTTGCCTCCTGGTGCTTAAGCGCCAGCATCACTTCCCCGGATGTTCTTCCGGGCATCACTTCCTCGCGTCAGCGAGCCTCACTTCCTGCCGGAGGCAGCATCACTTCTGATCTTGATGCCACCAACCCCCAATCTCCGACCCCCAACCACGGTTCTTCCAACAGCAATGCTATCGCATTTTCTATCTGTATCCAAGTTTTCCCTCGGTTACTTAAATGGAACTATAGTCAAATATGATCGATAAGCAGCGGAATCTAAGGTTATGTATATTCATACTATACAAATTTACAATTGACAATACAAGGTAATAAAAACTAGAATTGTATCGTATGAAAACCAAGGAGAATTCAGAATGAATTTCGACGAAGCCGTAGGACGGTTGTTTTTGATTGGAATACCCGGTCCGGAAATCGATAGCGAGACCGAAAGGACACTTCGAGAAGTCAAACCCGGAGCGGTTATTCTCTTTTCGAAGAATATCGTTGATGCTGTTCAGGTAAGGGCTCTCGTAGATGACATTCAAAGAGTCCTTGGGTACAAGCCCGCAATTGCTATCGATCAGGAAGGCGGGATAGTAAGCCGACTGAGGGACGGCTTCTCTGTTTCGCCCGGAGCTATGGCAATAGCCGCCACTGGAAGCACTAAAAACTCCTTCGTTGTTGGAAGAATACTTGCCAGAGAGATGAACGCCATAGGTGTGAATTGGAATCTCGCTCCCGTCGTCGATATTAACTGCAATCCCAAAAACCCGGGAATCGGAGTAAGGAGTTTCGGCGATTCTCCGGATCAGGTTATAGCCTACGCAAGGGCCTTTGTAGAGGGTATGAAGAGTGAAAGAGTGATGAGCTGTTTGAAGCATTTTCCCGGCAAGGGAAGGGTAGATGTCGACGCTCATCTGGATTTACCGATTCTGGACATCCCCCAATCTTTGCTTTATGAATACGAACTGAGACCATTCAAGGAAATTCAAGCAGATTCGATAATGCCTTCGCATATATACATGCCTCAGCTTCAGGCGTCCCGGGTTCCGGCGTCGATGTCGAGAGAGATATTGACGGATCTTGCCAGGAACGTGCTGAATTATCGGGGGGTCCTTGTCGCAGATGATCTGGGAATGGGGGGAGTGAGCAACTACTTCACGCCCGAGGAAGCCGCTATACAGGGTCTGAGAAATGGAATGGATTATCTGACTTACTGCCACGATCCGGTTGTCCAGAGAAGAGTCAAGAAGATTCTGATTAGAGAGATAGAAAAATCGCCGGAGCTGGAAAAGCGTTTCCAGGAATCTCTACAAAGAGTTGAGAAGTTCCGGGTAGAGGCGACCAGTGCCGACAGGTTCTCGATCGAAGAGATCGCCTCCCAGGAGAGTCTGAATGCGATGCAGGAGATTTCCGATAGATCTATCACGGCCATTCTGGAAGACAGTTCTCTTCTTCCCCTTCCAATCGAGAGTGTGAGCGGAATATTCTCTGTAAGACTTTCAAGATTGGTTCAAGTTGAAGACGGTCCCCAGAAGGGAGTTCCCACTGTGGCCAGAGAGATCGCGCAGATGTCAGACTGTCCGATAATTGACTTCTCGCCTAACATAACCGTCGAAGAAGCGGACAGACTGGCTGCCAATTCCCCGGGCAAGGGAGTAAGATTGGTCTTTACGGAGAACGCTCACCTTCACGAAGGTCAGAGAAAGTTACTCTTGAAGCTTTCGCAAAGAACGGGAAGAACGCTGGTAATAGCATTGAGAAACCCATACGATGCTTTCCTGGAAGGCGTTAAGAACTGCATAATCAGCTACGGCTACGAAGCGGTTTCGCAAAGGAGCCTTAAGAAGATTCTAGACGGCACGATCAAAGCGCAAGGGAAACTTCCGATAAAGATACCGCAGGAGGTCTAGGATGAAGTTTGATCAACTGGAGACGGAGAGATCTAATCCCAGAACGAGGAATTTAGACGAGCTATCGACGTACGAGATGCTTAGAATTATGAACGAAGAGGATGCAACAGTTCCACTGTCTGTTAGAGAGGTTCTCAATGAAGTTGCCTCTGCGGTTGAGTTATGCGTCAGGTCTCTTGAAATGGGAGGAAGGATCGTATATGCCGGTGCGGGCACAAGCGGCCGTCTAGGTGTCCTTGATGCTGCGGAGGTCGTTCCCACTTTTGGCGTTTCGAAAGACCTGTTTGTAACCATGATAGCCGGGGGCCAGGAAGCCCTCGCAAATGCAGTCGAACAAGCCGAGGACAGCATCGAGTTAGGCGAAGAAGAAGCAAAAAAGGTAGATATAACTGAAAAGGACGCGGTAGTGGGGATCTCGGCTTCGGGACGGACACCTTATGTGGAAGGAATACTGAAGTACGCGAGAAAGCAGGGAGCCAGAACCATCTTGATATGCAACGTCGGGACTCCCCGACTCACCGAGCTTGCCGATGTTACGATAGCCGTCAGGACCGGCCCCGAAGTGATTACCGGCAGCACAAGGTTGAAGGCAGGAACGGCTCAGAAGATGGTCTTGAACATGATCAGCACTGTCACGATGGTCAAGGTCGGCAGAGTCTTCGGAAACTACATGATAGGGGTGAAGATCCTCAATCGCAAACTGGTGGATAGGGCAACCAGAATAGTCTCGGAGATCAGCGATCTCTCTTACGAAGAATCGGAGAAGATACTGGAAGCCTCAGGCAGAGAGGTACCTCTTGCGATTCTCATGGCCCTTACCGGTCTCGGAAAGGAAAAGTGTGAGGAATCTCTCAAACGCAACAGGGGTCATGTGCGTTCGGCTCTCAAAGAACTTGGAGGGGTGAGTTGATAGAAGCGGGAGCTCCGGTCTACTACCGGATATATAAAGAACTTAAACGACGGATAGGAAAGGGAGTCTATTCGAAGAGACTTCCGACCGAAAAGGAGCTCTGCAATGAATTCAACGTGAGCAGGCTGACGCTTCGGAGGGCTTTGGACGAGCTCAAAAGAGAGTCGGTTATCGAGTCTTCCAAAGGCCGGGGAACTTTTATTGTCGACGAGAAGCGAGAGGAGAGCATAAGCTCTCTTACAGGGTTCACCGAGGAAGCTCTCCGAGACAAGCAGAGGGCAAGATCCGTTGTCCTGAGTGATGGACTGGTAGTTCCGCCAGAAGAAATCGCAAAGCTCTTCAGCATCCCCGAAGACGCCATGGTTGTGTTGCTGGAAAGGGTAAGATATCTCAACGACGAGCCCTACGGGATTGAAAGGGCTTACTTGAACCCGCTGACAGATATCAGAATTCTCAACATCGTGAACACAGATATGAGCGAGGCGTCGCTTTATGATATCCTGAAGAACGAGCTTTCACTGGTTCTCGATCACGCGCTGGAGGATATCGAGGTTTGCAGACTGACGAAAGAAGAGGCGAAGCACCTCAAGGTCAACGAGAACAGCTATGGAATAAGACGCGAGAGACAGACATTTACCGACAAAAACGTCTGTGTTGAAGTTGTGAGATCTGTATACAGAGGCGACCGTTACAGACTTAAAGTTGTGAGGAGAGTGGAATGAGCAGAAAGATAATAGCGATGGATGGAGGCGGGACGAATCTTAGAGTCACTTGCATATCCAGCGAGGCCAGGTTCAGGAAGAACTACGGCACAGGAGTCAATATTACGGCTGTTAGTAGTGCGAATTTAGTATCGATTTTCTCGCTGGTTCGAGACGACGTTGGAATTCCCGATTACATAATAGCAGCCTTCTCCGGCGCGGGAGACAAGACTCGAGAAGAAAAGCTAAGACAGGCCCTGGAATCTGTTTTTGGAAACATTGAGATTGAAGTTATCATGGATATCGAAGGTCTGTACAGAGCTGCCGTTGGAGAGGGTAGAGGTGTCGTGGTCGTTTCGGGAACGGGATCGACAGTCTACGGCCATGACCGGGAAGGAAAGGCTGTTAAGTCCGGCGGCTGGGGCCATATTTTCGATGACGAGGGAAGCGCCTACTGGATTTCTAAGGAATTGATCACTGCTTCCCTAAAGTACAGGGACGGTTTGATTCCTCACGACCCCATCTTCGACAAATTGGTCGAGTTCTTCGAAATGAATACTATTGAAGAGCTCGTAAACCTCACCCTCATGCCGGACATGAAGACAGAGATAGCGTCCTTCAGCAGAGTGGCGCTTGAAAACCCTACCGGGCTGGCAAGAAGAATCGCTGACGAAGGAATAGAGATACTAGCAAAGAGAACACTCAATGTCCTGAAAAAAACAGGCGAGGTCGAAACCATCCATGTATTTGGCGGTTCCTTTGCCTCGGCCTACTATAACAACAAGTATTCAGAGATGATAAACAATCACAGGACAACGCTCTTCACGGGCAATGTCGATGAGATCCTTGCCGAGCAGGCTTTCGATAAGCTCAATAAATCCTGAACTCTCTTACTAGATTCTCGAACTCTCTCTGCTCGTCTTTCCACAACCCGGAAAGTTCGGAGGCTGTGGCTCCTTCCAGGAGACTTTCTCTGTACTGCTCGTCTCCCATGATCAGGTCGAAATGGTACCTGCCGTCCCACATCTTGTTCAGGGGGATGCTGGTTCCGTGATAATGAACATCCCAGTCGAATTTTTCCGGCCAAAGCTTTATGAGAGTGGCAATAATATCGAGAGCAAGTTCCAGGGGTTTGATTGAGTTTCTATCAGTAACATAGAACTCGAGGCCATTACAGGGCTGGTTGTGCAGCTTGAATGCTCCCGGAATGAAACTCCTCTCTCTGAAGGCAACGCCGGAATGATCATGCTCTTTCAGTTCCTTGTAAAGCGGCGCCGAGTCGATCCATGGCGCTCCTATGTATTTGAATGGATGGACGGTACCGCGCCCCATAGACAGGTTCGTGCCCTCGAAAAGGCAGAAGCCCGAATAGAGTATTGCGTGCTCGAGCGATGGAATATTTGGAGAAGGCGTGCTCCAAAGGTGACCGGTCTCATCATAGTACATATACTTCTCGTAATTCTCCATCGGAACTACTGTAAGATCGGCGCCGATATCGAAGACCTTGTTGAAGTACTTCGCCACCTCTCCGACGGTCATGCCATACCTCAGGGCTAAGCCGTACCCGCCGACAATACTGTCGAGCCTCTTCTTTATTGTGGGACCCACGATCTTACATGAAAGCGGATCAGGTCTATCGAGGACGATTACCTCTATCCCCCTTTTCGCGCACTCCTCCATTGAATAGACGAGGGAATAGAGGTAAGTATAGAATCTAAGACCTACATCCTGAATATCGTAAACGAAGGCATCGATTCCGGAAAGCATTTCCTCCGTCGGTCGTATCACATCTCCGAAGAGCGAATAGATCGGTATACCATACTTTGGATCCACCGCGTTATCGACGCTCACTCCATCTGCCGCGGCTCCCGAGATGCCATGCTCGGGTCCGAACAGCTTCACGATGTTGAACCCCACGTCAAGCATGAGATCGACGTTGATTTTCAGATCTCCGTTTACGCCGCTCGAGTTCGTCAACAACCCTATCCGTTTCTTCTTTAGTTCGTCGCTATCTAAGAGACAGTCTATTCCAAGCTTCACTTTCATACAAAGCACCTCACTTTATTGCTCCCTGCGTCATACCCGTTATGAACTGCCTCGAGAACAACAGGAAGAGTATTATCGTTGGAGCGACGGCCAGCGTAAGTCCCGAGAACAAGAGATGCCACTGGTTCACATACTCCCCGAAGAAGATCGAAACGGCAAGAGTAATTGTCGCCTTCGATCTATCCGTGATGAAGATGAGCGGGAAGAAGAAGTCGTTCCATACGTTGACGAAGCTGACGATAGACACTATTGAGAGGGCCGGTTTTATGAGAGGAAGAACGACTCTCCAGTATATCTGCATAGGAGAAGCGCCGTCGATTCTTGCCGCCTCTGAAAGCTCGTTAGGGACTCCGTCTATGAAGTTCTTCAGAAGGAAGACGGAGAACGGAATATTGATTGAAGTGTAGATTATTATCAGTCCCAGTAGCGAGTTCGTCAGATCGAAATTTCGCATCAGTATGAATATCGGGATGATCGCAAGTCTTGCCGGGAAAGCCAGACCCAGCATAGAGTAAATGAAGAGGAATCTTCTTCCTTTGAAGGTGTACTTTGAAATTGCATAGGCGAACATCGAGGAGACGATTACAATACCGATGACGGAAGTACCGGCAACGATCAAGCTGTTCTTGTAACCAGTACCTATTCCGGCCTGCTGCCATGCCTTAGAATAGTTTTCAAACAGGACTTTCGATGGGAATGAAAACGGTTGCAAATAGATCTCTCTCATTGATTTAAGAGAGTTCATGATCATAATGAAAAACGGAACCAGAATGATCAGACAGTATACGGCCAGAAGGATGTAAACGACGATTTTACCGAAAAGACTAAGCTTCAGCATGCTTCATGCACTCCTTTGTCTCTTCTCGACGATGTAGACATACAGTATCGAGACGGGCATGACTATGGCAAAAATAAAGACCGTTACCGAAGCTCCAAGCCCCATGTCAACGGCGCCGCTACCAAGCCCCCCGAAGGCCGTCCTGTAGAAAAGCGTTCCGAGAACGTCTGTAGATCTGTAAGGACCGGCTTGAACGCCTTCCAGAGCGTATACCATGTCGAATATATTGAAACTCCAGATGAAAAGGAGAATTGCTAGCGTCCTGAATGTGGAGAATGCCAGCGGGAAGGTGATCCTCCAGGTTATCCTCCAGTTGTTTGCTCCATCGATATAGGCGGCTTCTATCAGTTCGGGAGAAATATCCAGTATCGCCGCCAGAATCACAAGCACGTAGAATCCGAGATTTCGCCAGACGTTTACCAGAATGATCGTCGTGAGGGCTGTACTGGCATTACCGAGCCAGGGTTGGGCCAGCTTTCCAAGTCCTATTAGTCTGAGAAATTGGTTAACGAGGCCAGCCTGAGGATTGAGAAAGAGAACCCACATGAAGCCTACAAGAACAAGGGGGATCATATTCGGGATATACGTTACTACCCTGAATGCTCCTGCACCCTTTATCTTGCTTGCCAGCATCAGAGCGATCAAGAAGCCCAGTCCAAGTTCTAGAATCGTGAGCATTATGAAGAAGTAAACATTGTGGAAGAAGGCGTTGAACAACTCCTTGGAAAAGCTTCCCGAGAACAAAGTCTGGAAGTTCTTCAGTCCGACGAATGTTCTCGCTCCCACGCCCGACCAGCTGAAGAAGCTTAGAATCAAGCTGTCAAACAGCGGGTAGATTATGAATACTGAATACAGAATTAGAGCAGGTAAGATGAAGACGAGAAGGTATCTGAGTTTTATTTGCATCTTCGTTCTCCTCAATAAACTCCTCCCCGCCTACCGGCGGGGAAGAGAAGAAATCTATCATTTACTGATTCATCAGAGGCGGGTACCACTGAGATATTGCATCCTGAGCCATCTGAGAGAGTCCTTCGGGGGTAAGCTGGCCTGCGTAAAGGGCTTGCATTCCAGGGCTGAGGACATCGTCGTACAGAGAAGGCTTCTGTGTCGTGAAGACAGATCCTACCCAGTAGACCCATGGAGAAGCGTTGTTGTTGTAGACACCTAGAACTTCTTCCAGCAGAGGATCCGGTGGAATCGTTGCTCCGACAACAGCAGGGATGTTGTAGGTGATTCCGGCAAATATCGTACCGAATTCCGGTGTGGCGCAGAACTTGATTATCTCTTTGGAGTCCTCGAGATTCTTGACGTTCGATGTAATTGCTATGGCTCCATCGAGATAAGTGTAAGCATATGGCGTCTGATCCGCTGTAGCAGGCGGAACCATGAAGTAGCCAACGTTTACGTCTGGATTAAGATCTTTCCATGTCTGATAACCCCAAACTCCGTAGAATACCATCGCTGCCTGACCAAAGGCAAATGCAGCGTCCTGGTCGACAGTCGTGTTGCCCATGAAGCCATCCTGATAGTATACCTTGAGGTCATTGAGCTTCTTGTTCAGATCGGTGAACTTTGGATCGAGGAAATTCGTTTCGCCGTCTGTTAGGGCCTTTATCCAGTCGGGTCCAAGAACACTGACTCCACACATCGCGTGCTGCATCGTGAGGGCCCATGCTTCCTTACCAGTAGCAAAGAACGGGACGATACCATTCTTCTTGAGTACTTCAGCATTGGCGACAAGTTCGTCCCAGGTTTCCGGCTCTTCCAGTCCGTACTGATCGTAGAAATCCTTGTTGTAGAATATTCCGACTACCTGGACCGCAAAGGGGACTCCGTAAACCTTGTCTTCCCAGGTAACTGAGTTTAGAGAGGCCTGCGGGAAGTTGGACATATCCGTGAACTCGTCGATCGGCAGGTAAAGGCCATTTTCGATCAAAACCTGAGTTCTTCCTCCGGGAAGTCTTCTGGAGTAAACAATATCCAGACCTTCACCGGTCTGGAGAGCTAGAGCAACCTTTGAATCGTATTCCGTCGGCGCGAAGGCTGTATACTCGATCGTGATGTCGAGGCCCTTGCTCTTCAAGGCCGCTTCGACTTCTTCCCATACCTGAGCATCCTGCGTTCGCCAGCTCCAGATGGTTACTTTGCCGGCAAATGCGCTTACTGCGATAATCGCGACCAAAGCCAGTAACAAGAATTTTTTCATAATCAGAAAATCTCTGACACAGTAGCATCTATGAATGCCGGGCCAAATTGAGACTCTTTATTCAAGGGTGTGGTTTAGGAGGGAAATTGACTTTATGAAACCAGACTAATCATATAGAATCGTATTACGGGTAAAAAAAACATGACATAGGATGATCCGTTAGGCCGGAGTTTACGATCATTGAATTGTCTCCTGGAGGTGGCAGATGGAAAGAGTTTCGGTGACCATTGAGGCCAGTATGGGAGGTACTGTTGACAGCTTCCTGTTGATGAGACACAGAGATGTCGAGTCCCTCAAAGAGGCACTTGTCACAGATGATTTCGAAAGAATGATGGATATTGCGAAAGACTTGAATAACGAGGGAAGATGCTGCGGGTTTGACTTCATTGCTTCGATAGGAACGAAGCTCTACGCGGCTGCCTCTGAGAAGAACAAGCTGGCCGCCGAGATCTGCGTGGACCTTTTTGGCTGGTATATGACGAGAATCAGGACGGAGGTATTCGGAGAGTGATACAGCTTCAGAAGAAGAGAGATCTGGGAGGTTGCGATTGATTCTGAAACCTATGGAGCAGCCGGTTTTACCGGAAAGAACATCAGAAAAACCGGCAATAGTCATCACCGTTGGTGATCCTGCCGGGATCGGGCCGGAAATCGTCTCGAAGGCCATTGCCGATGGGGAGATCTTCGAGATCTGCAGACCACTTGTAGTAGGCGAACTCGGGACTCTTCAAAGAGAAATAGACAGAAACTATCTTGGGCTAAAGATAGAGACAGTCTCCGAGATAACCGATCAGACGGAATTCTCTCCGGGGACTCTCACTTTGATCGACATGGGAAACCTCGGTAGGCTACCGGAGTACGGAAAAGTAAATAAAGCCTGCGGAAGAGCGGCCTTTGAATATCTCGAGAAAGCGGTCGAGCTGACGGAAGAGGGAAGCGTATCGGCAATTACAACCGCCCCTATAAACAAGCTTTCTATCAAAGCTGCGGGAATACCTTACGCGGGTCACACCGAGATTCTCGGCTCCCTGACGGAGACAATTGATCCCTTGACGATGTTCGAGATCGCGGGAGAGATGAGAGTCTTCTTCCTCTCTAGACACTTATCGCTAATAGATGCCTGCAGAATGGTAAAGAAAGACAGGGTCTTCAATTACATATTGAGATGCGAAGCGGCTCTGAAACAGCTGGGAATAAAGCGGACGAAACCGATCGGTGTGGCGGCTCTCAATCCTCATGGAGGAGAAGGCGGTCTCTTCGGAAGCGAAGAGATCGAAGAGATTATCCCGGCAGTAGAACTCGCAAGAGAGAAGGGTATAGATGTTGTTGGCCCCGTAGGCGCCGATTCGATCTTCAACATGGCGAGGAAGGGCGCCTTCTCAGCCATCATCTCTATGTATCATGATCAAGGACACATAGCAACGAAGACCCTCGATTTCGAGAGGACGGTTTCTATAACCCTGGGAATGCCTTTTCTCAGAACTTCCGTGGATCATGGAACGGCCTTTGACATAGCCGGAAAGGGAATCGCCGATCCGACAAACTTGATCGAGGCAGTGAAAGCCGCGGCTCGGTATTCGTAGATTTCATCAATTCTCTTCATTTAGTTTATTTGATGCCTAACTGCGTTCACTACAGCCTATTATGCATAACTTGACAAGTATCATGCCCGGCTGCTTTTCTTAAGGCCTTCAAGCATTAGCGAATCGATTTTTCAATATCCACTCTCATGACTTTTCGACTATCTAATTCAGCAGATATTCTACGCTTTCTCCGAGGAGCTTCTCTTTGATCCAACGTTACAGAATGCTGGAAAAGAATGCCGCCTCCCTGAAGCGAAGCATGGAATGGGCTATAATATAAGATCAAATACTTTTCCAGAAAGGAAGTTTCATGAGCACAATGGAAAGCAGAAGGGCCAATCCGCTGGTATCGAGCGAAAACTCCAACGAAGGATTCAATGCGATAAGCCATATATTGGCCGCCGTTCTTGCCCTTGCAGGTCTGGTCCTGCTAGTAGTCTTTTCCGCCATTCAACAGAAGTGGCTCCATCTGATAAGCTTTTCGATATACGGAACTACCGTCGTAGTTTCAATGACCTTGAGCGGTCTTCTCCACTTCTTCCTCTGGTTCAGAAAGTATTTCAAGATCTTCGCGATCCTCGATCATAGCGCGATATACTTGCTTATCGCCGGCACCTACACCCCTTTCTGTCTCGTCGTAGTAGGAGGCTGGGTTGGCTGGACGGTCTTTGGGATAATCTGGGGACTGGCCATCCTCAACATCGTGCTGAAGTCTGTTTTCTTCTCCACCATGCCGCTATGGATGTCGATGGCAGGCTATCTATCGATGGGGTGGCTTTCGCTTGCCATGGTCTACAGCGTCTACATACGTCTGGGGCTTTCGGCAATCCTCCTCCTGCTTCTCGGCGGCTCCTTCTATACGGTGGGGGCGGTGATCTTCATACGGGAGAAACCGAATCCCTTCCCAGGCAAATTTGGTAACCATGAGATCTGGCATATCATGGTCATGCTTGGAAATCTCACCTTCCTCCTCATGATGTTTATCTACGTTTTGCCTTACTGATCAATCTGTCAGTTCTATAAGTTTTTTTCAAGATTCCGTCTCGTTTCGGAACGTAAAATCCTGCCGAAATCCCTTGCCATGAAACGAATTTATCGCAAATTCGCCGTACTTCCCTTTATTATCGCAGTCTTGGAAGATTTAACTCTGTCACTTCTGAAATTCTTATCTTGAATTAATATAAGGATAGTACAAGAAATTGAAGTCAACTTAAATATATTTAAGGTAATGTTTGACTTTTCAAGTTAGAAGTTGTATAATGAATGTGGTTGAAAGTATCTTTAGGTTCAACTTAAGTTGTGGAGGTGGACCGATGAAATACTCTATAAGCAACTGTCCCGTCTGCGGGGGGAAAATGACGATCACTGAGTACAAATGTGATAGTTGCGGTACCACGATAAGGGGAAGATTCGAGCTTGACGATATTATGAAACTCTCCGCCGAACAGCTTGATTATCTGAAGACCTTTATCAAGAATCGAGGCAATCTCTCCGAGGTTCAGAAGGAGTTGGACATCTCCTATCCGACGGCGAGAAACAGACTCGAAGATATAGTGAGGGCAATGGGCTATCAAGTTGTCGACAAGGACAGGGAAGAGGCGTCGAGAATCCTAGAGAGGCTTGAATCCGGAGAACTGCAGCCAGATGAAGCTCTCGAGATGCTCAGGAAAGTCAGAAAAAAGAAGTAGGTGATCTAATTGGATAGGGAAGAGGTTCTAAAAATCCTGAAGCTCGTTGCAGATGGTAAGGTTTCTCCCGAGCAAGGAAGGGACTTGCTTGAAGAGTTCTTTGAATCATATGAAGAAGTAAAGTTGGGAAGGAAATTCTCTATAGAGGTTGTGGATAACCATTCGGGGAAGGTCGAGGCCCATATAAGACTTCCCGTGAGGCTAGCAAAATTCGTCGGAAACTTTGTAAAGGAAAAGGACGCAAACTTCAAGATAGGAGACAGGGTTGTCGACTACAATCTGAAGGAAGTCCTGGACGAGGTAATCAAGAGCGGCGAATCCGTTGAGATAGAAACCGGGGACAAGAGGGTAACGATAAAGATAGAGGATTGAGGGGGTATGGTCGTGGAGAAAAAGTTTGAATTTGACAGCGCCGGAATCGAGATTCTTAAGATCTCTTCAGCTAGCGCGGATCTTCAGATCGACCTTGTGGAAGATGGAAATGTGATTGCATACGTCGAAGTAGATTCTAATGATTATGTGCCCGAAGCTGAGAGTTCAGGGAAGAGGCTGAGTATAAAGTTCCAGAAGGGAACGAATATAAGCATTCCCTTCATAAAGAATCTCTTTGACGGCGGAGCAGAGGTCAAGAGCGTAAGACTCCTCGTGCCTAAGTCTGTAAGGGAGTTAGACGCCAGCAGTGCTTCCGGTGATATCTTCATAACCGACTTCGATCTTAGAAGCCTTAAGATAAGCAACGTCAGCGGTGACGTGAAGATCGAGAACTGCTCTGTAGAAAACCTGAACTTCAATACGGTAAGCGGAGACTTGAACTTCATAGCCTCGAATTATAGAAGAGGTAAATTCGGCTCGGTATCGGGTGATCTCAGGATTAAGGGGCTTCCTCCTATGGAAAGGGAAACGACAGTTTCTTCGGTCAGTGGAGACGCCATTGTCTCCTATTCGGGAGAGCCTAAGTTCGATGCCACAATCTCCTCTGTGAGCGGTGACATCTCATCTGACGTCGGGCTTGTGAAGGTAGATAAGAAACACTATAGATCGGGAAACGGAGAATCGCAGGAGTATTTGAAAATGAACAGTGTTTCGGGAGATCTCATCATTAGTACGAAGTACACGGGGACTCCAGCGAAGGAAGTAAAGGTTGAGTCCAGAACCGTCTCTTCGGAAGAGAAGAAGGGCCACAGATCGGCCGTTGTCGAGGAGAATCTTCAGGATCAGGAGACGAGAAAGATTCTTCTTCTCTTCAAGGAAGGCAAACTTACAAAGGAGTACACCTTTGAGATGCTCGGCATCCTCGGATACTCTGAGCAGGAGATTGAAGAGATGCTTGAAGTGGACGAGGAGCTTCAGAAGTTTAAGGACTCGGTAGATGTAGTAATCAAAAACGAAGATGTTGAAAGTGAAAAGTCTTTTGAAGCTTTAGAAAAGCCAGAAACACCCGAAAAACCGGATACTCCCGAAGAACCTAAATCGATCTGATAGGGAAAAGAAGGTGATAGTAAAATGAAATTCGGAGCACTATTTGCGATTTTTCTTGGAATGCTGATTATCCTTTCCGTCACGCATGTGATCCCCAGCTTTTCCTTTGCAATTGAGATATTCCTTGCGATTATCTTCCTGTATCAGGGATTAAAGGTCTTCAAAAGGTTCAAGCCAGAGCACATGGGAAGTCTGATTTTTGGAGGAATCCTCTTCACAGATCTACTAATAGGCTGGAATGTTATAAAGGGCCTCAGGGGTTGGGGCTTTTGGGAGCTCGTAGTGGCCATGATTGGATCGTATATCGTTGGCTGGGGTATCGTTACTCTTTTCAAAAGAAGCTTCAAACTTGGAGAAACACCGAACTCTACGAGACAGGTTCTCAACGTTTCAAGGCCCAAAGAGTTCGAAGAATTGGAAATCGACATCGATGCCAACCTCACAAAGGTATTGCTTATGGATAACACCTCAAACGGCTTCGATGCAAATGTGAGTTACGATAAGCAGAGTTTCAGTGGCGATCTAAAGTACGATATGGACAAGGGAAAGGGTTCTCTAAGGGCCAGGTGCAAGGCAAGGTCAGGAGTATCCAGTGTCCTGTCAAAATCAAGAATGAATTTCGAACTCAACTCGGAACCGATTCTCAGGCTGGATGCTACACTTGATGGCGCCGACAGTGTCTTCGACTTCTCCAAACTAAATCTTGACAGCGCGAGAATAAAGACCTCGCTCTCCAGGCTTTCTATAATACCTTCCCAGCTGAGAGACTCTATAATAGACATAGATTGTGAGGTAACCTCCTTGAACATTAGGACACCCAAAGACGTTGGTCTTAGCATTATCCACGAAGGCGAGCTCAACTGGAGCAACTTCAACAACCTTATGGAGAGGGAAAAGGGATACGTCTCGACCAATATCGACAGGGCCGTTACGACTTGCCAGATCATCGTGAAGTCAGATATGTCGAAGATCTCTATCGACTGGATATAGAAGCGTCATCTTCTCTGCCGGCCTTATGGCCGGTTTATTTTTTTGGACTGGTCCAATTGGCAAAGATCTGCCCGGTTCAAGAGTCGAAAGTCGTTTATTATTATATAATCAGGGTACCGGATATATTTCTCCGGAATTTTCGCTCGCGAATGAGGGCATAGACAGGGGGCGTTCGGTGGATAAGCGCAGAATCGACCCGAGAGTCTTCAAAGTACCGATTGACAAGATGAGAGCCGGCTACTATTCTGACAAATACTTCACGAGACTTGTCGAAGTTCTCAAGAAGGCAGATAAGAAGTCAAGGGTGCTATACCAGCTCTTTCCGAGAAGAGACGCGACAATAGTGGGAATTGACGAAGCGCTCGCCATTCTTCGTTTTGGGACCGGTTATTACTCGAATGAAGAAGAGGCGAAGAGGCTCTTCGAAGAGGTGCTCGAGATTGAGAAGGCAGTGAACCACGCAGCATGGGAGATGGATCGACACGCCCTGGTGGAATTGACCGCTCAAAAATGGGACCTGAAGATGATGCTGAATGATCTCTGGGTCGACAAATGGCCCGAACTCGAAGTTCGCGCGCTGTATGACGGCGATGAAGCAAAGGATATGGAACCGGTTATGACGATAGAAGGCGACCCCAGATATTTCTCGTATCTCGAGACCATATTGCTGGGTGTTATAGCGAGAGCATCCTCAACTGCGACTGCCGTCAAGTCCGTCGTGAAGGCCGCCAGAGGCAAGGAGATACTCTTCTTCAGCGCGAGATTCGACCACTTCTGGACTCAGGCAACGGACGGATACGCGGCGCTCAAGGCCGGGGCTTTTGGAGTCTCTACCGACGCGAATGCCGACTACTGGGGCGTTGAGAGCATGGGGACGATTCCTCACGCTCTTATCGCAGTGTATAACGGAGATACGGCCGAGGCCGCATTGGCTTTCGATCGTTATATAGAGGGCGGAGTCAACCGGATAATTTTGGTCGATTGGGACAATGATGTGATCGGAACGACGGTCGATTGCGTTGCACGCACGTATAAGGCCGAAACCGGTGAAAACTTCGTACCCGGCAAGACCGACCCTTCGGTTGTCATAGGCCCGGGAAAGGGAAAGATATGGGGCGTGAGATTCGATACTTCTGGCAGTTTGAGAGACGTTTCGGTCGTCCCTAAGGACGCTTCTTCGCTGGGAGTCTGTCCCGAACTGGTCTGGAGGGCTAGAAGGGAATTCGACAGGTACGGAATGAAGGATTTGAAGATAGTCGTCTCGGGTGGTTTCACGGCGGAGAAGATTGATCTTTTCGAAAAGCTGAATGTACCCGTGGATGTTTACGGAGTCGGTTCGTCCCT
>ENA-UPXM01003702-UPXM01003702.1-activated-sludge-metagenome-genome-assembly--contig:-NODE-3702-length-16365-cov-5.283691_pt1 | contig 16365 bp, 17 predicted proteins | sample MGYA00238178_ERZ772708 | MGnify/ENA primary metagenome ERZ772708 (study PRJEB29002, sample SAMN05720212) | activated sludge metagenome | isolation source: anaerobic digester from wastewater... | reverse complement strand
AACCACGAGCTGTAAGCTTTATGCTGTTTACCTCTCCTCCTGCTTGTTTTTCCCGTCCGGGTTTTTCCAGGATCTGTCAGAAATAAAAGATGTTGCCCGGCACGCTGCAATCCTCTATAAGTTATAAGATTGTAGAAAACAGGGAGGTGACATGAAGCTGATTCATTACACTTGCGCCGCTGCGAAAGTATTTGATGATGAACAGGCCAGGGGCGTGACCGGCCGTGTCCTCATCGGAAAGCTCGACGGGGCCTCTCATTTCTGTATGAGGAGCTTCGAGATAAAGCCGGGCGGCCACACGCCCAGGCACGCCCACGCGTGGGAGTATGAAATCTTTTTTCACTCGGGCGAGGCGCAGGTTTATATAAACGGCGAGTTGCTTTCCGCAGGGCCGGGCACCGCCTTGTATGTCGCCCCCGATGAAGAGCATCAGATCCGGAATGCCGGAAAAGAAACGCTGATCGTTGTATGTCTCATCCCGGCCGGAGCTCCGGAGCTTTGAGCCCCTGACATCCCGCCTCCCCGGACTTAATCTCATGCGCAAAACAGGAATATCTTTTTCTCAATACCGCTATCTTATCTTTGCCGTTTTGGGCTCAGCCTATATTCTCGTATTTTTTCACAGGATGGCCCCGGCGGTTGTGGCCATCGACATCATGGCGGATTTGCAAACCAGCGGCGCGCTGATGGGCATACTGGCGTCGGCCTATTTTTACCCCTACGGGCTGATGCAGATTCCCGCCGGCCTGCTGTCCGATTCATGGGGGCCGCGCAGGTCGATTGCGCTTTTTTTTATAATCGGGGCCGTAGGCTCCATTCTTCTGGGGCTGGCGCAAAACACTGCAATGGCCATTTTGGGCCGGGTGCTGGTCGGCCTCGGCGTGGCGATGGTTTTTATACCGACGCTAAAGATTTTAACCAGCTGGTTCGAGCGGGACAAATTTGTTTACATGAACGGCCTGCTGATGACGCTGGGCGGCGTGGGCGCCTTCAGCGCTTCGACCCCTCTGGCGCTTTTGAGTGACGCCATTTCCTGGCGCGGCTCCATGGTCGCCATCGGGGCGCTGACACTGGTCATGTCGGGCCTGGTCTGGCTTATCGTGCGTGACACTCCCGAGCAGTCCGGCTTTAAACCGGTCAACCATCTTCCCGCGGAGACTGGTGAAGGGAAGAAAATAAAATTATTCAACGGCATCGGCCTGGTGCTGACAAGTCGTTCCTTCTGGCCTGTGGCGGGCTGCGGTTTTTTCGGTTCGCTGGTGACTTTAAGTTTTGCCGGCCTGTGGGGCGGGCCTTTCCTCATGCATGTTTATGATATGAGCAAGACGCAGGCGGGCGGGGTTCTGTCCGCCATGGCCATCGGCATGGTGGTCGGCGCCCCGACGATGAGCTGGCTGGCCAACCGCGTGCTTTGCTCCAGAAAAAAAGTTCTCATCCTGGGTCAGTTATGCGCGTTTTGCGTTTTCATTCCGCTGGCTTTTTTCACAGGAGATTTTTCACACACACAGCTTTACGTCTGGTGTTTTGCGTACAATTTCTTCATGTCCAGCCTGGCCGTTGTGGGCTATTCCATCATCAAAGACTCATTCCCGCTGCAGATATCCGGCACCGCCACCGGGACGATGAATCTCTTCCCGTTTGCCGGCGCTCTTGCCGGACAGCCGTTTATCGGCTGGTTTCTGGATTATGCCTGTTCGGACGGCGGCCCTTATACGGTTAACGCCTATTCCGCCGTTTTTAAAATATGCCTTTTGAGTCTGTTTCTGTCGGTGATCTGTGCCTTAGTTGTCACAGAGCCTGTTTCCCGCGACGCTTCCGGATGAGCTTTCATCAAGCGCGGCAGCTTCAGGGACGCCGGCGCGCATATTGCGCAGCGCTTTCCCCCGCGACATAACCGGTGGAAAAAGCGGCCTGCAGATTGTAGCCGCCTGTGTCCGCATCCAGGTCCAGCACCTCTCCGCAAAAAAACAGGCCGGGATGGATGCGTGAAGCCATTGTCCGCGGAGCGACTTCTTTGAGTGAAACGCCGCCTGCTGTGACAATCGCTTTAGAAAGAGGCAGCGATCCGGAGATGTTGAATCGCAGGGCCTTGAACAGGGCGATGATCTTCTCCCGCCCGCCAGCGCCGATCTGATGTGCGGGCGTGTGCGCGTCGATGCCGGCCAATGCCAGCAGGGGTTCAATCATTTTAGCCGGGAGATACTCTTTTAAAATGGAGGCGATTTTCCGCTTGCCGAATCTGTCGAGATCGGCAAGCAGGCGTCTGTGCAGCTGGTCCCGGCTGAGCGCCGGCTTTAGGTCGATGAGGATGGAAACGGGGCCTTTGGCCAGAGCCCTGACCACCGTCAGGCTCATCAGAAGGATGACCGGCCCCCCCAGACCGAAGTGCGTAAAAAGCATCTCGCCGAAGCGACTTTCCAGTACTGGCGGACGTGAGCTCTTTTTTGCGCCCCGCCCCGAGTCGTAAGAGGGGATAAGTGTTTCATCCGCCGCGGATGCGTCGCACTGAAACGCGCAGGCGCGTATATTGCGTAAAGACACGCCTTGCATGGATTTTGCCAGTTGCGTCTCCTTTACGACCAGAGGGACGAGCGCCGGCAGCAGGGGGCTAAGCGAGTGGCCGAGGGCATTTGCCATTTTATAACCGTCGCCGGTCGAACCGGTGGCGGGCCACGAGGCGCCGCCTGCGGCCACGACGACACAGCGCGCGTGATAATCACCGGAGCCGTTCCGGACGGTAAAGCCGCCCGGCCCTTCCGGAATAATTGCGCTTACGGCCGAATTAAAAATAATCCGCACGCCGCCTTGCGTCATATATGACCGCATTGCCGTCACCACATCCCGTGCGTCGTCGGAAACGGGAAAAATCCGTCCCCCCCGCTCCACCTTTGTCGCCACGCCGCAGCTTGTAAAAAGGGAGAGCAGCTCGTCGCGGAAGAAACGAGAAAAGGCGCCATGCAGGAAGCGACCGTTGGGGCCGTACATGGAGATGAACTGCGCAAGGCCTGCGGTATTGGTCAGGTTGCAGCGGGTTTTGCCGCTCACCAGTATCTTTTTTCCGCACTGCCCGGTCTTTTCCAGAAGCAGCACGCGCGCACCCGTCCTGGCCGCGCGCCCGGCGGCCATCATGCCGGCCGCGCCTGCGCCGATAACTAAAACATCGGTCTGCGTATTTCTTGCAAAGTCCATCACGCCTCCGTAAGCGCACCTGCTATCACAGTTTGTCTCGGGCGGTCAATGTGACAGTGGCTTATCCGGTTGTGCTGGTGCGCCGCCTGTGTTAAAGCTCGAGCCTATGGACAAGGGGCGGAAGATCGGAATGCAAGGATCAGAGCCAGGGCTCTGAAGTTGGTGATAAGTACAGGGGAAGAAGCTGGTAGCTCATGGCTCGTAGCTCATAGCGCATGGTGGATAGTTGATGGTTTATGGTGGATAATGTCCTCCGCCGGCGGAGGTGGCCCGCCTCGGCGGGTCGGAGGTGGAAAAAAGAGCGAGCAGCTCATGGTTTTCATAATGGATGGTGGAAAGACAAGAGATCAGAAGTCAGTGATAAGTAGTCAACATATTGTAATAAATAAATTCATTACAGGAGGATGAACACTTGCGGGCTCCTGCCAACATTATATCTTTCACCACTGCCTCAGTTTTGAAGGTTCAACCTGTAACCCGCCAATGGCTTGGTGTCTGGAGGGAAAAGGCGCAAAGGATCCCGGATGCTGAATTGCGCAGGCAGGCGCTGGCCAGTCTGGAATCAAAAAGATTTCACTGTGAAGGGGGTGCGCTCTACAGTCTGCTGGCGGACAGCAGATATCAAGAGGCGGTAAAATTTATCGTCGCTTATCAGACGATCAGCGATTATCTGGACAATCTGTGTGACCGCAGCACTTCCCAGGACCCGGACGATTTCCGTGCGCTGCATGAATCCATGAGACAGGCACTGTCGCCGGAGGCTCCGCTTTCGGATTATTACCGCTTCCGGCGGGAAAAGGACGACGGTGGCTATCTTGCCGCGCTGGTGCGTACCTGCCGTGAAGTACTGAGCTCTCTGGAAGGCTATCGCCAGGCCAGAGATACACTTTTGGGGCTGGCGGATCTGTATGTTGATCTGCAGGTTTACAAACATGTGCGCAAAGACGAGCGTGTGCCACGCCTGCAGGCCTGGTTCGCGCGGCATGAAAACACATTGCCGCCGATGAGTTGGTATGAGTTTGCAGCCTGCACGGGCTCGACGCTGGGGATTTTCTGTATCATCTCACAGCTATTTAATCCCGGCACACCGTTGTCACTTGTGCAAAAGATAAGAAATGCCTACTTCCCCTGGGTACAGGGGCTGCACATTCTTCTGGATTATTTAATCGATCAGGAAGAGGACCGTGCGGGAAATGATTTGAATTTCTGTTTTTACTATGAAAGCCGGTTGCAGATGTCGGAGAGGCTCGAGCACTTCTACAGGCAGTCGCTTTTAAGTGTGGAGGGGTTGCCCCATGAAAGATACCATCGCCTGATTATCCGTGGCCTTTTAGCGATCTATCTGGCGGATCCGAAGGTGGCCGGACAAAAAGATGTCAACTTGGTTTCCCAAAAGCTTTTGCGCCTCGGTGGAAGGATGTCGTATTTCTTTTATCTGCATTGCCGAATGTACCGCAGTCTGGCCGGGTGATTGAGCGGGCATCAGGGCAATGACGCGATAAAGTAGCCGCTGAGTTTGCGACTGCCTAAGGCATCCTGGGCGATAATGTCACAGCGGATTCTTTTTTCGCCGTTTTCCTCGAACTTCTCTACAACCTTGCCCGTCACCGTAATGGTCGCGCGGCCTTTGGTGTTTTCAAAGTCATCCAGATCGGCAGGCTGGGTCATGCCCATGAAGTGGACGGAAAATTTTCTAAGGCATTTATTGTCGATCCAGGCGGTGATGGCCTCGCCGGCAATGCCCATAATGAACATGCCGTGCGAGATGACCGTTTCCAGGCCGATGGCTTTGGCGAACGATTCATCGTGATGCAGGGGATTGAAATCTCCCGAGGCTCCCGCGTAGCGCACCAGGTGCGTGCGTGTGATCGGCAGTGATGTGTAAGGCGGCATCATGTCGCCTGTCTGAATATTGTCGTAGCAAACGTTCATAATTTTCCTATCTTTCCACAAAGGTCGTGCGGGCGCGTAAAACCAGCTCGTTTTTTTCGTTGAATACTTCCGTCTCCAGAACGGTTATTTCAAAATACCTGCCTTTTCTTTCCTTCCTGCCCCTTTCATACATGTCCGCCACTTTCATTTTGGCAGTCAGCATGTCTCCTGCGCAAATCGGCGCGAAATATTCGTATTCTTCCTCGCTGTGCAGCAGCTTTGTGACGTCTGCGCCGACCTTGTCGATGATTCCGAAAAGGCCGCCGGCCGTCCAGAAGGCAAAACCGGTCGGAAAAGTAGGCGGGATGGGGATGTTTATATAGCCCTCGCTTCTGGCCGTATCCTCGTCACGATATATCTTTTTTACGTCGTTTGTGGAGTCCTTCTGCGATAGGGCTGCGGCAAATTCCGCAATTTTATTTTTTTCAACCCGAAGATAACCGGTCGGAAACTCAAATCCCAGCTTCGATTTATCGGCCATGAGCAAACCCCCGCAAGTGCAATGTAGTATCGGGTTTAATATCACAGCCGGCCTGTAATTTCACGTTTAAATAACGCTGTGCCGTCGGTGCGGAAAACCGCTGCAGGAAAGTCTCTTGACAGGCACCGCTCATCTTTGTATTTTCCGCCTATGAAAGTATGTTACAGCTGCAAAAAAGAGATACCTGCAGATCTGTTCATCGGCCGGCAGTCGTCCTGCCCGTCGTGCCGCAGCGATCTGCATGTCTGCCTGAATTGCAGTTTTTATGAGTCGGGTGCCTACAACGACTGTCGGGAGAGTCAGGCAGAGAGGGTCCTGGACAAGAACCGCTCCAATTTTTGTGATTATTTTCGTTACCGGGAAAGCTCCGCGGGCGGCGACACGGCGCCGGACGATGTCAGAAACAAGCTCGAGGCTTTATTCAAGCAGTCTTCGTAACGGCGTATTTTTATCTGTCGTGAATAAGAGTTTTATCATGCGGGTCTGTGCATTGATTTTTTCCCCTCCTGCACGCGCGTCAGACAGTACAGCCCCTTGCCGGCCCGCACCGGCCGGAAGCACTGATTGTCTGATTTGCACATGGAGGCGGACGTGTCGCCCTGTTTCCATCTTGCGATGAGGTCCGGTTCGCAGATGAGGGGGCGGGACATGGCCGCAAAATCGCAAAGTCCGTCCTGCAGGAGTTTCTCGACAACGTCGAGCGAGCGCAGGCCGCCCGACAAAATGAGGGGCACGTTTATCTTGTCTTTGAAGTACCTTGCCTCCTCTTTGTAGTAGCCTTCATTTTCCCGGGAGATCAGACCGGTTCGCGACGGGTTGAGACTGCCGGAGCGAAGCGTGCCTCCGCTGAGTTCGATTGCCGTAATCCCGCCTTTTTCCAGCAGAGCCGCTGTCTTTACGATGTCGCTTACAGATACCCCCTGCGGCAGAAAATCATTGACGTTGATTTTGACCAGCACGGGAAAATCGTTACCCGCCGCCTCACGCACGGACAGAAGGACCTCCAGAAGAAAGCGCGCGCGGTTTTCCACAGTGCCTCCGTACTCGTCGCGGCGTCTGTTATAGTGGGGCGATAAAAATGAGCTCAACAGATAACCGTGGGCTGCGTGAAGCTGGACGCCGTCAAATCCCGCTTCTCTGGCCAGGGCCGCGGCGTGGGCGAAGGAGACGGTCGTTTTCCGTATATCGTTTCTGGTCATCGAACGACAGATATGTCCGTCTGTGCGCCTTCCGGCCATCGGACCGAAGGCGGCTTTGCCCGTGAGCGACGGTTCGGCAACAATGCCCGCGTGGCCGAGCTGAAGCATGATTTTGCCGCCTGCCGCCTGCACCCGGCCTGCCATGTCCATCAATGCCGGCAGATGATTTTCTTTCCACAGGCAAAGCCCCCGCGCGTCCGCTCTTCCCTCCTGGCTTACCGCCGTCTGACCGGCGATAATCAGTCCGACTTTGCCTGTGGCCAGCTGCACCAGGAGCTTCGTCAGCCCCGGAGAGCACAAGCCCTGTGCATTGGCCAGCCCCTCGTAGGTCGCGCTGCGGACAAAACGGTTGGCAAGGGTAAGGAGCCCCATCGCGGCCGGTTCGAATGCTTTCATCAGATACTATCCATCAGGCGCCGCAGGTTAAAGGTCGTACAATGTTTCGTCATGACGCGGGGGGGCCGGCGCCGTTTTTTTTCGTCCCGGTTTTGCCCCGAACGGGATTTCCTTCGAGAGAAGATCCCCCACTTCTTCATCGATTTTATCCGGGTCCTCTCCGGCCTCCAGCCGATCGAGCGCCTCTTCAAAGCCGTCTCCCAGTTTCAGCCCCGCACTGCGCGACAGCTTGCGCATCAGCCGGGCGGCGGCTTTCGGGTCGTCGTCATCGATGTTTTCCGCCTCCGCCGCCAACTGCATCATCGCCTGCTCCATTTTGCTCTCGTCGAGACCCTGCAGAAAATCGCCTTCCGGATCCTCTGAAGTTTTTCCCGTCAGAGCGGCAAATACCGACATACGACGCGAGAGTTTGACCCTTTTGCACTTCGGGCAGGCGGGTGTTTTTGTTGTATTCACTGTTTTTGAAAAGAAATTGTAAATCGTGTTACACTTTTTGCAGTAAAACTCATAGATGGGCATAGGGAACTCTCCCGGAAGTTTTTCTATTTATAATCCAAAGACTGCAAATATTCAATACGCCTGGTCAGTGGCGGATGGGAATAGTAAAACCCGGCATACCAGGGATGGGGGTGAAGGTTGCTTAAGTTATCTTTGGCCAGGCGTTTGAGGGCACTCACCATCGGCCGGGCGGTGCCGGTCAGAGCGAAAGCCGTCTTGTCCGCATCTCGTTCAAAGCGGCGGCTGATGGCCGCGCCGATCGGGGATACAAAAAACAAAACTGCCGACAGATATAATGAAACCAGAAAAAAGCCCGCGTAAACAGGTGTGCCGGCAATGTCGAAAGCAAGGTAAAGAGGCGGCCAGGCTACGGCCAGATATATCACATGGAACAAAACCGCAGAAGCGCAGACCATGAAAACGAGTTGTTTGAGGATGTGCTTCTTTTTCCAATGGCCGATTTCATGCGCCAGTACGGATAATATCTCTTCGTGTGTGTGCGAGGCCAGAAGCGTGTCATATAAAACGATGCGTTTGGTCCTGCCCAGACCTGTGAAATAGGCGTTGGTATGCCGGGAGCGTTTTGCCTGATCCACCTGGAAAACACCACTGGTTTTGAGGCCCGCCTTTTGTGCCAGAGCAGTTATTTTCTCCGCGAGCTGTGCGTCGGCGACCGGCTCGAACTTGTTGAACAGAGGGGCGATCAGCACGGGATAGAGCCACAGCACAACGATTTGAAACAGTGTGAAAAAAGCCCAGCCCCACAGCCACCAGGTGCGCGGCAGATAAATGATGAAAGCCATCAGCGCGCTTATCACGACCGCCATCAAAACCCCGGAGATGACGAGCGACTTGACAAGGTCTGTCAGCCACAGTTTCCAGGTGATGGTGGAAAAGCCGTGCTTCCGCTCCAGTACAAAGGTGTGAAATACATCAAACGGCAGCCGGACAATGCCGGATGTGGCGGCAAGCAGGGCGAAAAAAATCAGCGCCTGCCAGATCAGATGAACCTGCATGCTGTAAAGCCATCCGGCCAGAGGCGGCAGCAGGCAAAACACTAAGATCAGTTCGGTAATGTCGCCGGCCAGACTTTCCTTGGCTTCGAGCTTCGAGAGATCATAGGTGTAGTCAGTCATTTTATTGAGGGTGGCGGCATCTATGTCGCCTTCGAACACGGGGGGAATCTTCCTGCCGTTGAGCTGCAGGTTTTTCATGTTGAGCCGCTGCAGGATAAAGCGCACGCTCATGCGGCCGATGAACAAAACAAGAAAAATGATGACTATTGCCCGCTCCATACAATGCCTTTCAGGGGTATGTGCCCGGCCACAACAGATGCACGCAATATGAAGCGGCGCCGGTTTTCACCAGGATCTATAAGATTTCATAAAAAGTCTGCCGTGGTCAATACCCTTTTCATAGGCGGCGCGAAGCTGCACCTTATCCGCTGTTGTACGTCCCAGGGAGAGCCCGGCAGGCGGGGTAAGTTGCGTGACGCGCACCCCTTCGGGAGGGTTTTCCATAAACGCCACGGATGCGTTGTAATTTTTTGCTCTTTTCCTGAAGCACTCCACCAGTTTTGGGTATTTCCGGAAGTACAAATAAAAGACGGCAAGTACGGCGGGGTTGCTTTTCTTTAAATAATGTGATGGGCGCGTACGGATCACCGTGATATTTGTCGCGCCGCGCCGATGAGCCTCGCGCACAGGAATGGAGTCGGCCATGCCCCCGTCGGTGGCCTTTTCGCCGTTTACATCCAGGGAGTTGCGGTAAAGGATCGGTAAAGAGCTGGAAACTTTTAGATAATGTTCCAGTGTGACGGCGTCCGGGCTCAGATACAACGGTTTGCCTGTTTCCATCGATGTGGCCACGACCAGGTATTCCCGGTTTTGCGCGTGTATCTTTTCGTCGATGTGCTTCAGATCGAGGCGGTAGTTGGTGATGGTTTCTTGCCACATCCAGTCCAGATCCATCAGATGCCCTCCGCGCAGAAAGCGGCCGAGGCTGATGAATCGCGGGTCGAGCGAGTAGCGCAGTGTGATGTCGAAGTTGCGGTCGTTTTGCCCGGCCAGATGCGAGGCCAGGTGGCAGGCGCCGGCCGAAACGCCGATGTATAAATCAAACGGGTCGAAGCCGGCCGCACCAAAGGCGTGGAGAATGCCCGCTGCGTAAATGCCGCGCATTCCTCCTCCTTCCACCACAAGAGCGTTTTTCCGTTTTACCTTCATAAGCACTTACAAAGACGCCCCGGAATCCTCGCGAACTCCGGGGCGCTGCCATGATATTCGCCTATGGGACAAATAAAAGCCCCGGCAGGCGTGCATAACAAATGTTATTTCTTATAGCTGTACCAGCCCTCGCCTGTCTTCTGCCCGAATTTTCCTTCCGTGTATCTCTTTACAATACTGGGGGAGGGCAGGTGAGCCGGATCGCCGGACTCATAGAAGTGACTCATGCCGATGTCGTAGGACAGATCGATACCGGTCAGGTCCATCAGGCGGAACGGGCCCATCGGGTGGCCGGCGCCGTACACACAGGCCTTATCGATGTCTTCGAAGGAGGCTACGCCCATTTCGAGCATCCACACTGCTTCTTTGTTGATGGCGGCAAAAATACGGTTGAGTACGAAGCCGTCCACTTCCTTTTTAATATGAATCGGAATTTTGTCGATTTTCAGACAAAAATCCATCATGCACTTCGCCGTTTCATCCGATACATGAGGCCCCTGGACCACTTCTACCAGTTTCATGACGAGCGCCGGGTTGAAAAAATGCAGGTTGCAGACCTGGGAGGGGCGGTTCGTCGCGTCGGCAATACGCGAGCTGACGATAAAGGAGCTGTTGGAGGCCAGAATTGCGCCGGGAGGAGCGATCTTGTCCAGATCGGCAAAAATCTTCCTTTTGAGGTCGATTCTTTCCAGAACAGCTTCGATGACCACGTCCGCGTCTTTGGCGGCCACGGAGAGGTCGCCCGTGAAAGAAATATTGGCGCGGGCGGCCTTTGCCGCCTCTTCCGTCAGCTTGCCTTTCTGCACGCGGCCGGGCAGATAGTTGTCAACGAATTTTTCAGCCTTTTCCAAAACGGCCGGAATCACGTCCGTGCTCACGGTTTTGAAACCGGAAAGGGCACACTGCAGAGCGATCTGATGACCCATGTTGCCTGCGCCGACCACACACACATTTTTCACATCTTCAATCTTCATACCTTTACCTCACTTTCGGTTATTTTGATCAATTTGGCCGCAAATCGTGTCTGCGGTTTTTTGCAAGTTTTTACGGTGGCGAAAAAGGTTTTTGACCCGTGCCGCGAACGGCCGCAAAGACCGTCCCGGCCCGCGTAAACAGGGTAAGTAGTTACACTCATGGTCATGATATTGTCAAGAGAAAAACATCCGGCGCGCATAAAACGGACATTGCCGAATTGTCCCGCACGGATGCTACAAGGGCGCAACCGAGGCCCGCTCCGGCCTGAAGCGAGGATACAGCAGGCCGTCACTTGTCACGACGGCGACCGGCCAGGCAATACCGGTCAGAAATACTATTTGTGCCCTATATATCCCTTCTGCCGGCTGCCATTCGGCCGGTGTTGCAAATTCCATCCGCCATGCCGGGCGTTTGTCGATCAGAACTACTCCCCGGTAAGTTTCATAGCGGTTGCCTTCTGCGTCCGTCCATGGATGTATGCTGATTTCGACCTCCCCCTCCCGCCTCATGCCCTCCTTGAGGCCTCTGGCCGCGTTGTGCATGTGCGGTGCAATTTTCCACAGCACGAAGGACACGGCGGCGGTTGCGGCGGCGATGCCGTAGAAAACAGGGCTGCCGCTGAAGGCCCCGGCCAGTACAAGCCCGGCGGTGACAAGAACAAAACCGCGGCGCACATTGTTCATTGCTTTGCCCGTGTTTGCCTGAATCATCTTTTCGATCTGTTCATCGACGGTCATGGCGCCGGATTACAAAATGCCTGAAATTTCGTCAAGAAAGAAAATGTCCGCGCCCCCGCAGGGGGCTGCCGGGGCAGGGGAGTCAAACCATTTATTGCGAAAAACATTGACAAAAACATCAATCAATATATAGGTAAGCGCAATATTTTGGCAGAGAGGCACTTTCATGTTCGGCATCGGATGGCAGGAATTGATCATTATCGCGGTGGTTGCGCTCATCATCGTCGGCCCTAAAAAGCTGCCGGACCTGGCCAAAACGCTGGGAAAAGGCATCAGGGATTTCAAAAACGCGACTGAAGGGGTGACGGAAGATCTTAAAGATACGCTGAGGGAAGATGACAAGCCGGCCGCCGGCAATTCCCTGGAAAATACGCCGCTGATGAAAAAAACGGACAGCGGGGCAACAAAAAACGAAACGCCGGCCGATGAAGCCGGTTCAAAGCAAAATCCGGCATAACCTCAAAAAAAACAAAACAAAGCAATATGGTCCGCGATGGAAAACAATGAAGATCCGAAAATGTCTTTAACCGAGCACTTGACTGAGCTGCGCACAAGACTGACCAGATCTCTCATTGCGGTTGCGATCGTCTTTCTGGGCTGCTATTATTTCAAAGACAGGCTTTTTGACATTATCACCAGGCCTCTCATCAATGCTCTGCCCGAAAAAAGCTATCTTATTTATACCGGTCTTACCCAGGCTTTTTTCACCTACATGAAAATATCTTTTTTCGCGGCCCTGATTCTGACGAGCCCCTTTATTTTTTATCAGATATGGAAGTTCATCTCGCCTGCGCTTATGCCCCGGGAGAAAATATATGTCGTGCCTTTTGTGCTTTCCTCCACGATGCTTTTCATAGGCGGCATCCTCTTCGGGTATTTTGTCGTTTTGCCTCCCGCTTTTTCATTTTTTGTCAGCTTCAACAATCAGTATCTGCAGGCGATGATCACCTTCAACGATTATCTTTCCCTGTTCGTCAAATTTCTGCTGGGTTTCGGTCTGTCCTTTCAACTGCCCATATTGATTTTCTTTCTCGCGAAACTAGGTATTGTGACGGACAGGCTGCTGTCCAAAAATAGAAAATATGCCATTTTGATGATTTTTGTCGTGGCCGCGATTCTCACCCCTTCGCCTGACGCGCTCAGTCAGATTTTAATGGCGGTGCCCTTGCTGTTTCTTTATGAAGTGAGTATATTCATTGCCAAATTCGCAGCAAAAAAGAAAACAGTTCCCGCGCAGCAGGAAGATTTATCAAAGCAGGTGCAAAACAATGACTAAACGCAGACAAAAAACACAACAGTCCGGGCGACCGAAACAACTGTCCGGAATACTCAAGGTATTGTTTGTTCTGTTCTTTCTGTCTTTACTGATCACTGTCGGTGGAACCGTCGTCTATTATCTTCTGATTATGGACCTGCCGGGTATCGACGCCCTGAAAGACTACCGGCCGAGCATCGCGTCGCGGGTGCTCGATGAAAATGACGAGTTGATCGACGAGTTTTTTCTCGAGGACAGGAAGCTCATCAGGATCACGGAAGTTCCCCAGATCGCCCGGCATGCCTTTGTCGCGGCAGAAGACTCCCGTTTTTATCAACATAAGGGGCTGGATCTGATGAGTATCTTTCGCGCCATGTTCAAAAATGTGGAGGCGGGCAAGATCGTACAGGGCGGCAGCACCATCACCCAGCAGGTGGCCAAACTGATGTATCTGACGCCGGAAAGGAAATATATACGCAAGTTCAAGGAAGCCATCCTTTCTTACCGGATTGACAGGTACCTGACCAAAGATGAAATTCTGCATCTGTATCTGAATCAGATCTATCTCGGCCACGGCACATACGGTATCGAATCGGCCTCCATCGGCTACTTCGGCAAAAGTGCGCGCGAACTGACCTTGCCGGAAGCGGCACTTCTGGCGGGTCTGCCCAAGGCGCCGACCACCTATTCGCCCTATCTGTTTTTCGACCGCGCCAAACAAAGACAGGTTTACGTGCTGACGCGCATGATGGAGGAGGGCTTCATCACCAAAGAGCAGATGCAGGCGGCAGTCGCCGATCCTTTGAAGCTGCGTCCGATAAAGCCTAAAGACAAAGTCGCGGCCTATTTTGTTGAACATGTCCGCCGGTATGTACAGGAAAAATACGGCGCGGACGTTCTTTATAAAGAGGGGCTGACCATTTATACGACGCTGAATCTGGAGATGCAAAAAGAGGCCCGCGACGCTCTTGTCCGGGGGCTGGCTGAGGTGGAGGAGAGAAACGAATTCGACAAGGATTCGTTGCAGGGCGCCCTTTATTCTATGGATGTCAGGACCGGTGCGATCCGCGCCATGGTCGGTGGGCGCGACTTCAATGCAAGCGAATTTAACCGTGCGACGCAGGCGCGCCGCCAGCCCGGCTCCGCGTTCAAGCCTCTGATCTACACGGCGTCATTTGATAAGGGCATGAATCCCGCCACAAGAATTGTGGACTCGCCGATTGTTTTCGACGACCCATCGCAGGAGGATGGTCTGTGGAAGCCTAAAAACTTCGATGAAAAATTTCTGGGTCCCGTGACCATGAGAACCGCGCTGGTGCAGTCGCGCAACGTGGTGACGGTAAAGATTCTTCAGGATATCGGCATCGACTACGCTGCCTCCTACGCGAAAAACATGGGAATCGAATCGCCTCTGGCGCGCAATTTGTCTCTTGCTCTGGGCGCGTCGGGCGTGACCATGCAGGAGTTGGTGCGCGCCTACGGTGTTTTGGCCAATCAGGGTAAAAAAGTCACGCCCTACTTCATCCGCAAGATTGTTGACCGCACCGGCAATGTTTTCGAGGAGACCAGACCTCAGTCCGAGCAGGTAATCGATCCGCGCATCGCTTTTATGACGACTTACGTCATGCAGGATGTCGTGGAAAGCGGGACGGGTAGAAGGGTCAAAGGCCTGGGCAGGCCCGTGGCGGGCAAAACCGGCACGACCAACGACATCCGTGATGCCTGGTTTATCGGCTTTACCCCGTCTTTGATCACCGGCGTGTGGATAGGGTTCGACCAGGAAAAATCTCTGGGGAAAAATGAGGTCGGGGGCCGCGCGGCCGCCCCGGTGTGGCTCTACTATATGGAAAAGGCTTTACGGGGCAGGCCCGTCGAGGCTTTTCCCGTGCCGGAAGGGATCGTTTTTGTGAAGGTGGACCACAAAACCGGCTTTCCTGTCCAGGGCGGCGGCCCGGGCGGTATCTATGAGTGTTTTCTGGAAAATGCCTTGCCGTCGGAGGGCCCGGAAGACGCCATCGAGGACAAGGAGGAATTGTTCCGCTGAAATCATCGGTGGCGGCGCAAAAGGAATCGACCACCGACTAAAGATTACGCCGCAGGCCGGATCTGTTTGAATTGACCGGGTTGTTGCCTTTACGGGCTTTTTGCCGTTTCATGAATTCAGGGATAAACTTTCTTGACAAGCGGGATTTTTTTCGCTAAAGAAGCCAGAAATAAGCAGGAAGTGATTATGTTTCTTAAAGATTTTTATTGCAACGAAATCCAGACCCGGACCATTCCAGGATTATTGCCCGTAGTAGTAGTCGTACTTATGGGGTCTGCCGCTTCGTATCTTTAAGAAATAAGATACAAGCCGCGGGCCCCGGAAAGCCCGCGGCTTTCTTTTATCAGATAAAGCCGCTTTTTCTTAAGGAAACGGGCGGCTTTTTTGGTTTCAATCAGGAAAACGAAAAACGGAGGCGTCATAAAACATGAAGCTCAAAGGAACGGAAATTTTGATCAAAGTTCTGGAAGAGGAAAAGGTGGACATTGTCTTCGGCTATCCGGGCGGAGCCGTACTGGATATTTACGACCAGATATACCGCAGCAAGGTCAACCACATTCTTGTCCGGCACGAGCAGGGCGCGGTGCACGCCGCCGACGGCTATGCGCGGGCGACCGGCAGAGTGGGTGTATGCCTGGTGACTTCCGGTCCCGGCGCCACCAACACCGTGACCGGCATTGCCACGGCCAATATGGACTCCATCCCCCTGGTCGTGTTTACCGGCCAGGTTCCGACGGGGCTTATCGGCAATGACGCTTTTCAGGAATGCGATATCACCGGCATCACGCGTCCGTGTACCAAACACAATTTCCTGGTGCGCAACATTGAAGAACTGGCGGCGACAATCAAAGAAGCCTTTCACATTGCACGCTCCGGCAGGCCCGGTCCCGTGCTGGTCGATCTGCCTAAAAACGTGATGGTCATGGAGACGCAATACGATCCTGAAAATACAAAAATCCGCAATTACGAAACCGTCTATAAACCGGCTCCCAAGAAAATGGCGGGTATTTTCGAGATGCTCACCAGCGCCCAAAGGCCTCTTTTCATGACCGGCGGAGGTGTCATCCTCGGCCGTGCGTCCGAAGAGCTGACCCATCTGGCGCGCAAATACGCCATCCCCGTGACCGGCACGCTGATGGGGCTGGGCTCCTTTCCCGGCTCCGATCCCCTGTGGCTGGGGATGCTCGGCATGCACGGCACCTACTATGCCAATATGGCGGTCAGCAGCTGCGATTTGCTGATCGCCGTCGGCGTGCGCTTTGACGATCGTGTGACGGGAAAGATAGAGACATTTGCACCAAACGCCAAAATTGTGCAAATCGACATCGATCCTTCGTCGATCAACAAAAACGTCGTCGTGGACTTGCCCATTACCGGTCACACGAAATCGGTCCTGGCCGATCTTGTCAAATTTCTCGACGAGCACCATTATGC
>ENA-UPXM01003701-UPXM01003701.1-activated-sludge-metagenome-genome-assembly--contig:-NODE-3701-length-16370-cov-60.823721_pt1 | contig 16370 bp, 14 predicted proteins | sample MGYA00238178_ERZ772708 | MGnify/ENA primary metagenome ERZ772708 (study PRJEB29002, sample SAMN05720212) | activated sludge metagenome | isolation source: anaerobic digester from wastewater... | reverse complement strand
TCATCTGAGGATTGATTTTCTGCCGCATTTCCCTGCCCCCTTGCTAAGATTGATAGTATTATCAGTCAACTACATATCAACCCTAGCAGACTTTGCCTCAATCACCTACAGAAAAATGCACTTTCTCTAAATTATCTCAATGACTTAGACTTTCCGGATGGACACTAGTTAGTTGAGGTGTGGTCATAAACCATACAGCTCTCAGCAAGGGTTTTATACCTCGGCCAATATCTTTGTGATTCTCGAACTGATACAGCAGAGCCATTTGATAAAGGAAAACAGCACCAAGGACGATCAATCGAGTTCGAAGAAGACCTTTCACCGGCACTTGGCCGCCCCACTCGAAAATGTTTTTAAACAAGCCATTGAAGGGTTCAACAGCTTTTGTTCGCAGGAGATGGAAGATCTGACGGACAGGAGACCCATCATCGAGATGAGGATACGGTCCCCTTTTGGTAGCCACGAGGAAACTTCGACCAGTGGGCTTGTGTATCAATGGTGCTATGAGGAACTATGCCTTTCTCCCGATCTTTCTTATGCCACACGCCACCTTTTGCCCTCAGAGGAGTGCTGTCCCAGACAGCAGCTCGCCCCTGGGAATCCCAAGGCTTAAGGATACCCACCAGATATCGACCCATACAGCCGATAAGCCCAGGGAGACTATCGGGCAAGCTCTTGAACCGTCTCTCCCAGGTGCGCCGGGTCGGCATACGGCCATTCTCCATCAACAAAGGACGCAGTTTAACGGTAAGCTCAGTATCCTGCTCCAGAAAAGCCAGCAGACTGTATGCACAATAAAGACGACGAATGACCATAATGATCAAAGCCTTGAGCATCAATCGATCAGAAAAATACTTTGGCCTTCTTCGGCTTGGCTTACTCTTTTCTTCAGGTATGAGAATCACATCGACCATGTTTACAAACGTGACAAGAAGTGGTCCGTTGAATCTGATCTTGCTTTCCTCCGTTCGTTCCGGTTTGGCGACCTTCTACGTAACGGAGACGCCGCGCTCATTTCAACTCTGAAAAGCGCGGCCTTTTTATTACCTCATGATTTATGACCACACCTCAACTAATCAGGCATACTCCCTTGAAGGGATTCGGGAGAACAGATATGAACACGGCAAAAAAGATCACACGCCAAGAGCAGGAGATCATCGATAAGATCCGGACCCTTGCCCCTGAGCGAGTTGCCGAGGGAGAAGACTTCATCGATTTCCTGCATCAGCAAACCGAGGACCGGGAACTGGTCCGGGCTGCTGCAGCAAAACTTTCCGAGGATTCCTTCACCAAGGTATGGGACAACCCTGACGATGCCGTCTATGACCGATTATAGCTTCGGGGATATTAGTCCTGGTCCTGTTTCCTTTCACCGATCAATCGTCGGTCAAGAAGCGTCCTGCCATCGGGGTGAACTCCAAAAACTACAACCATAAACTTCCGGACCTCATCCTCATGCCATTACCAGCCAGATCAAACCTTCCGTTCAGTTCGGGGAGATGACCATCTCCCAGTGGAAGCAGCAGGCAGGCTTCCTCAAGTCTCCAGTCATCAAACCCCTATTCACCACCATCGAGAAAGGCCTTGTCCTGAAGAAGCTCGGAGAGCTCAAAGCAAATGATATCGAGACCCTTGTGCTCACCTTGCAGACTATCATCGGGAAGTGACGAGCTTCTACAGTGACGCTCTCATAGACGGCACCAGTGTTCAGAGGGGTGGGCTCTCCCTGGGTGATGAGCACCGTGTCGGGAGCCGGCAGCACCAGCTCGATCACCAGGTCGTTTTCCAGCCTGAGGCTGTAGGAGCCTGTCGCGGTGGTGGCATGCGCTGATGGATGCCGTCTGCCCCAGGGCGTCGCGTGCGGCAAGGGTGATCTCCCGCTGCAGCCTGCCCTAGGCAAAGCTCGCCAGGATGCGGAACTCCCTGTTCATCTCGTCCGAGCCCAGCAGGGCGACAGCGCTTCCATCCGCAGTCAGGCTCAAAGGGGGCTGCCTGCCCGGCAACCGATCCCCCCACAGAGAAGCTGTCCATACAAAATCCCTGAGGAGGTATGGCCGGGGAAAAGACGAAATGCGAACCCGTCCCTGAAATCTTTATTCGAACAGAAATCTCTGCGGGTTCAGCGAGCACAACTGGTGTGAGTCCAGAATCCTGAAGTATCTCTGGCGCGAGAAGATATCCAGGTAGTTCCGGTACGAGTCGATCCAGAGCAGGTTGATCATGAAATCCGTGCCGAAGAGGATCCGTTGCCTCAGCTTGTCACCGATCTCGGATGGCTGGTCGTGTATGGTGTCGCTGAGCCGGGCATAGAATCCCTCGTCGAAACCGCAGCACGAGAAGTCGGTGTAGACGTGGTCGTACTCTGCGATCAGGCCTATGACGGCCTGCTGCCATTGCCTTTTCGGGAAAAGGCCCCATGCTTTGTCCTGTTTGCCGAAGTGGGCCAGATTCAGCTTCAGCTCGGGATGGCGCGAGAGCACCCGGGCCCACTTTTCCGGGTCGGTAAAGGCCCTGGCCTGTTTGTGCGTGCGGTATCCGCCGTCGCTGCAGTGGACCGTGATCGGGATTCTCCTTGCGGCGCAGAACTCGTAGAGGTACTCCACCTTGGCCAGTTCCTTTGAATCGTCCGCAGGCCAGGGATCGAAGCCCAGAGGGGGATAGACCTTGATCCCGGCAAAGGAATAGTCCCGCAAGTGTTCAATGTCTCCGGAAAACATGCCCATGGCGCCGAGCAGACGCGCGCGCCGCTCGGACAGCGTCTCGGGCAGGAAGGACCCGAAGTATTTCTCCAGGAGGCCGGGCAGGCCGGTGCTCCCTGATGTGCCTTCCATGTCGTAGTTCCGGGTGTTGATTCCGAGGAAGGGATAGATCTCGAACAGGTTCAGGCCGCTTGTCCGGGCATACTTGCGTATGCCGTTGAAAAGGTCGATGACCTGCTCCACGATGGGCTTCTTCGGCAGATCGCGGTAGTGGATGCCGGGGTAGCTCTCCATGCCCTTGTATCCGAAGTCCATCATCAGAGGCGTGAGCACCACCCGGTCATAGAAGCTGCCGCAGATCTCGATCCTGCCGTCGTGCACAAAAGGCTCCATGTCCTTTTCCATGAGCAGGAAAACATCCCCCAGATCGCGCTCCATGACCGAGAGCAGGTTCATCACCCGGTTGAGCCTTGTGTCGATGAACTTCGACAGCACGGTGCTGACAATGGGGACCGAGTTCAGAAACAGCAGGGTGTCGATGTTCATGTTCTTCACAAAGCCGAGCAGGCTCGGATGGCTCAGGTTCATGGCATGGCAGTGAATATCGAAAAAGGTCTTTTCTCTCACCGCAAAAAAACCTCCCGGACATATTCATTTCATCGGCTGTTTCGCAAAACAGATCAACATGGCGGCGGCACCCGTCCGGGGGCATCCGGCAAGCCGGATCGGTTGCTCCATCTGAATCCCTCTTCCACGGCCGCCCAAGCCCCAACCGGCAGACAAAAAAAGAACTGCGCCTGCATCTGGAAAAAAATCAGTCTGAGTTTCTCTCCTCGAGTTCGAGAAGGTACTTCTTCCTCCACAGGCCGCCCCCGTAGCCCGTGAGGGTGCCGTTGCTGCCGATCACGCGGTGGCAGGGCACGATGATGGACACCGGATTTGCGGCGTTGGCGTTTGCCACAGCCCTGACAGCAGAGGGCCGTCCCATGGACCGGGCCTGCTCTGCATAGGACACAGTGCGGCCGTAGGGAATGGCGAGCAGGGCCTGCCAGGCATCCTGCTGAAACGGGGTGCCGCGCATGTCGAGGCTGAGGTCAAAGGTCTTTCTCCTGCCTGAAAAGTACTCTTCGAGCTGTTTCAAGGTTGCTTCGAGATGAGGGCCGGGACCCGGTTTGATCCGCGCACGAAAGGTCTTCTCGATCGCTGCGAGCTGTGCCTCGGGAGATTCGCTCTCCACAAACTCCAGCAGGCAGAGCCCCTTGTCTGTTGCGCCCGCGAGCATGGGTCCGGTCGGGGTCGGAATTTCCATGACCATGATCCGGGTCGGGGCTGCCGGGTTCCGGTCCGGTCCGGCCTTTTTCGCCCGGGATTCGAGATTTTTGCCAGCTGTGATATCCTGAAGCCGTGCCTGTGTTCTCCTCATGCCGTATCTCTCCTTTTCCCAGGGCTGCCGCCGTATCGCAGGTCCGCTCCACCGCTGCGGCCTCAGGGTGATTGCAGCCTTTTTTAAGGGTCTGACATCACCATCCGATATCACCGGCCCGTTTGTCAATGATCGAACCAAGGCTCATGATATGCCCCAGGATGAGGCGTCTCTATATGGGGGCCTTTGTATGGCGGATGCACAGCGAAGCAGTTCCCGGAAGGCCTGCGCGCCATCCTTCTCGACGAGACGCCCAATCAGTGGTATGAACCTTTGAGGGACACGTCCTGGGCTCTTTCCCGCGGCAAGTGTGGACCGGAATCAGCCCCAACCATGTTGTCCTCCGGAGAGAACGCGAAGGAGGATTGACAAAAAGCCCTGCTTCGAATAGGACACCACAACAAGGAACATTCTATGCAAAATATACGCAATTTCAGCATTATTGCCCATATCGACCACGGCAAGTCAACCCTGGCCGACCGCCTGATCATGAAGACCGGTGCCTGCGACCTGCGCATCTACAAAGACCAGATGCTCGACAGCATGGATATCGAGCGCGAACGCGGCATAACGATCAAGAGCCATGCCATCTCCCTGCCCTACACCGCCTCCGACGGCGAGACCTATACGCTCAATCTCATCGACACGCCGGGCCACGTGGACTTCTCCTACGAGGTGTCCCGCTCGCTCGCATCCTGCGAGGGCGTGCTTCTGCTCATCGATGCGGCCCAGGGCGTACAGGCCCAGACCCTGGCCAATCTCTACCTGGCCATGGAGCACGACCTGGAGATCATCCCGGTGATCAACAAAATCGACCTGCCGGCCGCTGACGTGGAGCGGGTCTTGGAGCAGATCGACTCGGAGCTTGGGCTCGACCCGGCCACGCACCTGGCGTGCTCTGCAAAGGACGGCACCGGGGTGGACGAGATCCTGGAGGCCATTGTCCGGCGTATCCCTCCGCCGCGAGGAGAGGCGGAAGATCCGCTTGCGGCCCTGATCTTCGATGCTTATTACGATGCCTACCGGGGCACGGTCATCAACTGCCGGGTCTTCGACGGCGAGGTCAAGGCCGGCGACACGATCCGCTTCATGTTCAACGACTCGATCTACCGGGTGGAAGAGGTGGGCCGGTTCCTCCTGGACCGGCAGAAGCGCGACACTCTCTCCGCAGGCGAGGTGGGCTATATCATCGCAGGCGTCAAGACCGTATCGAGCGTGAGCATCGGCGACACCATCACCCTTGACGACAGGCCGTGCGCACAGCCGCTGCCCGGCTTCAAGAAGGTCAAGCCCGTGGTCTTCGCCTCGATCTATCCCATTGCATCCGACGACTACGAAGATCTCTCCGATGCGCTGGAGAAATACAAGCTTAACGACGCGGCATTCATCTATGAGAAAGACTCTTCGGCCGCCCTGGGCCAGGGCTTTCGGTGCGGGTTCCTGGGACTTTTGCACCTGGACATTGTCCAGGAACGGCTGGAGCGCGAATACGGGCTCAACATCATCCTCTCCGTGCCCAGCGTACGCTACCGGTTCACGCTCAAGGACGGCGCCGAACTCTATGTGGACAACCCGGCCCACTATCCCAACCCCATGAGCATCATCAAATCCGAAGAGCCTTATATCCGGGCGTCCATGATGCTGCCTGACAGGTACCTGGGCGCGGTCATGACCCTGTGCATCGACCGGCGGGGTGTAAATTCCAACATGCGCTACCCGAGCCCGGGCCGGGTGGAACTCTCGTACGAGATGCCGCTCTCCGAGGTCATCTTCGACTTCTACGACCGCTTCAAGTCAGTGACCCAGGGCTACGGCTCGTTTGACTACGATCTCATCGACTACCGGACCAGCAACCTGGTGCTCCTGGACATCCTGGTCAACGGAGAGAAGGTGGACGCGCTGTCCCAGATCGTCCACCGCGACCGGGCCAGGACGCGTGGCGTGCTGGCGTGCGACCGCCTGAAAGACGAGATCCCCAGACAGATGTACAAGATCGCCATCCAGGGGGCCATCGGCGGCGAGATCATCTCCCGCTCCACGGTCTCGGCCTTCCGCAAGGATGTCACAGCCAAGTGCTACGGCGGAGACATCACCCGGAAGCGCAAGCTGCTGGAAAAACAGAAAGAGGGCAAAAAGCGCATGAAGATGGTGGGCTCGGTGAGCATCCCCCAGAGCGCATTTCTGGCCGTGCTCAAATCCGACAAGGATTCATGACCACAGGCAGGGCACACATTCCCGGGCTCTACATCCACTTCCCGTTCTGCCGGAGCAAGTGCGGGTACTGCGATTTCTATTCCGTGACCGAGACCTCGCTCATCTCCTCCTTTCTGGAGGCCTTGTCCATGGAGGCGGCCCTCTACCGGGAGGAATTCACGGCCTTTGACACGGTCTACCTGGGCGGCGGCACGCCCTCGCTCATGGCCCCTGATCAGGTGGAAGCCCTCCTGGAGATGGTCCTCGACACCTTCACCATCCTCGCCAATGCAGAGATCACCATGGAGCTCAACCCGGCCGACCTGACCCGCGAAGATCTGCGCGTGCTGCGAAGGGCGGGCATCAACCGGGTCAATATCGGGGTGCAGTCGTTTCACGACCGGGAGCTCCAGTTCCTGGGCCGCAGGCACGACCGGCGGCAGGCCATGAAGGCCCTGGAATGGGCGGGGTCCGCCGGGTTCGACAATATCGGGCTCGACCTGATCTACAACCTCCCCCATCAGAGCCTCGAAGACTGGCGCGCGTCCCTTATGCAGGCGATCGCCTTGCGACCTGCCCACCTGTCCTGCTATGAGCTGGAGCTCAAAGCCGATACCCCGCTCGGCAGGAAATTGGGCCAGAGAGGGCACGGCCGGGGCTCGGAAGACCTGGCCCGGGAGTTTTTCATAAAGACCTCCGGGGTCCTGGAAGACGCGGGGTACATCCACTACGAGGTCTCGAACTTTGCCGCGGGTATGGACAAGGCGTCACAGCACAACCGAAAATACTGGGACCACACCCCCTACCTGGGCCTGGGCCCCGCGGCCCACTCTTTCGAAGGCGCCAGCCGCTGGTGGAACCGGAGCTCCCTGCAAAGTTACCTCGCCGATCTCAGCCGCAGGGAGCGGCCAGTCGAGGGACGGGAAGACCTGGGACCCCAAGAGCTTGCCATGGAGGCCCTGTTCCTGGGGCTGCGCACCAGAGACGGGATCGACCTGGACCGCTACGCGCGGCTCTACGGCCGGGACCTGATGAGGGAAAACAGACGGCAGCTCGAGGAGTGGAGCCGCCTGGGCCTGGTCGAAATCGCGAGCCGCCGGATCCGCCCCACCCGTTCGGGCATGGCCGTGGCCGACGCCCTGGCCGTGATGTAGCATCATACCCTCCCCTGACCGCGGGCAGCGGCGCTCATGAGCATTCTTTTTTCATGCCCTTTAGAATGTTACAGAAAGCAGGATTAAGACAAGGCTCCTATGTTCTCAGGGAATCCACCAGGCCTCTGAGCGTTTCCATGTCAACGGTCCGCTGGTACAGGGGCCTGGCGTCCTGCCGGTAGAGGGAGAGTCCATCTTCGAAGGTGGGCTTGCCTGTCTTGATGTAGATCACGCCCAGGGGGAACTTGCCGGGCTCGGTCGCTTTTCTGAACGCGGCCTCCCGGTCGGTGGGGTCGTAGGAGTCATCGAGGGTATAGGTGTTCTGTTTGAACCACCCGTAGGTGTTCACCTTGTTATAGGTGACGCAGGGCTGGAAGATATCGACCAGGGCATAGCCCTTGTGGGTGATCGCCTTTTTGATGATGTCCGTGGTCTGCCGCGTGTCTCCCGCGAATGCCCGCGCCACGAATGAGGCGTCGAGCGCGATGGCCACCGCGACCGGGTTGAAGGGCTCCTGGGTGACGCCGTGGATCTGCACCGGGGTGACGAAGCCCTGCCGGGTGGTGGGCGATGCCTGGCCCTTGGTGAGGGCATAGACCATGTTGTTGTGAACGATGTTGGTAATGTCAGGGTTTCGCCTGATGGCGTGCATGAAATGGTTGCCTCCCTCCCCATACGTGTCGCCGTCCCCGCTCTGAGCAATCACGACAAGCCCGGGGTTCGATGCCTTGATCGCGGTTGCAGGCGGCAGGGTTCGGCCATGAAGGCCGTTGAAGTAGTGCGCGTTCAGATATTGGGGCGTCTTGGCGGCCTGCCCGATGCCTGAGACGAACACCACGGTCCGGGGGTCGAGTTCAAGCTCGTCCAGGGCGTCTTTGACCGATGTGAGGATGCGGAAATCCCCGCATCCCGGGCACCAGGCGATGTCGATGGCATGGTCGAAGTCATACGCGCCCATGCGTACTCTCCTTTTTCCCCAGCTTCTCGTTCAGGCCTTCGCATACGTCCTCGGGCATGAGGGGGAGGCCGCTGTACTTCAGAATCGCCCCGTCGAAGCCGATCCCGGTCTCGCTTCGGATGAGCCGGGCGAACTGGGCGGTGGCGTTGCTCTCGACCACGATCTTCCGGTGCGCGCGCTCCAGGTAGTCCGCGGTGACCTCTGCAAGCGGGTAGACCTGTGAATAGTGGAGGATCGCGGTGTCGTCCCTGCCGAGCATGTCCAGGCCCTCCTGCACCGCGTGAAGCGAAGACCCCCAGCACACCACGAGATTGCGGTAGTCGTCGGGCCCGAAGAGCTGCGGCGCGAGCACCTCCTTTTGCAGGCCTGAGAGCTTTTTGAGACGTTTGTTCACCATGGCGGTCCTGGTGGAGAAGTCTTCGGTGATGAATCCGTCCTCATCGTGCTCGTCGCTGTCCACGCGCACCCTGCCCTCGCCGAAGCCCGGGATTCCCCGGGGCGAGATCCCGCTTTCCGTGAGCGCATAGCGGCGGTAGTCCGCCCTGGTCTGTACGATGAAGCGTTGATCGTACATCTTGCTCATGTCGAGATCGGGCAGGTTGTACCTGCGCTCAAGGAAAAACTGGTCCGTGAGGATGAACACGGGCACCTGGTACTTGTCGGCGAGATAAAAGGCGTGCCTGGTGTGGGAAAACCCCTGTTCATGGGTGCCGGGCGCAAGGATGGCCCGGGAGAATTCTCCGTGCCCCGAGTACAGGGCGAACTGGAGGTCTGCCTGTTCGGTCCTGGTCGGCAGGCCCGTGGCCGGGCCGGGCCGCTGGCCCAGGTGGATGACCAGGGGGGACTCGATGCACCCGGCAAGGCTTAAGCCCTCGACCATCAGGGCATATCCACCGCCCGAGGTGGTGACGAGCGCCCTGCCGCCCGCATACCACGATCCGATGGCCATATTGACCGCGCTGATCTCGTCCTCGGTCTGCTCGACCACCACGCCGGACGACTCGGCCTTTTTCGTGAAAAACACCAGCACGCCCGTGGAAGGCGACATGGGATATGAGGACACAAAAGTGCATCCGCCGGCCAGTCCTCCCAGGCCCACGGCGTTGATCCCGTCGGTGAGGATCTCATCCCGGACCTCAGCGGTGCGCTCTATGGACACCGCGGCCTGCCCGGGTTTGAGCAGCTTCTTGCTCCGCTCGTATCCCTCGTCCGAGGCATCCAGGTTTTTCCGCAGGCGATCCTCGCCCAGGCCGGAGAGGATCATCCGGATCTCGTTGTGCATGAGATCGCTATCGACATAGAACAGCCCGGCGAGAATTCCCAGAAGGACCGTGTTGGCATACACGGCGCCCCCTTTCTCGCGGGCGATCTCGTTGATGGGAACCTCCAGAACGGGATGGTGGCCGTCGAGATAACGTTCCTCGATAAAGTCCCTGTCGCCCAGAATCACGGTCTCTTGCGTGATCCTGTCATGGAACCGCTCCATGGCGTTTTCGTGCAGGGGCACGAAGAGGTCGATCCTCCTGGTATAAGCAGTCACCCTGCGCGAGGATACGCGGACCTGGGTCGAGTTGTTTCCCCCGCGGATCCGGGACATGTATTCGCTATAGGAAAACACGTTGTAGCCCGAGCGTTTGAGCATCCTGGTCAGGAGCGCTTCCAGCGTCTGCAGCCCCTGGCCCGCCTGCCCGGAAAATACGATGGATATGTCCTCTCGGGGTTTGAACACCATACAATATAAGGTAGCGGCGCAGGGACGATAGTCAACAGGCTGCTGTGCCTAGAGCGTTCCAGGTCATCGCCCTCCTCTGCCATCAAGGCCTTTCCCCGGCTCGGGATTTGTGGTAGGGAAACATCAAAGCTTGGTAACTACCAGAGATTACTTCACCAGGAGCAGGAAAACTGCCGGTGGCTGAGAAGCTTTAAAAAAAATGAACGACACCCCTCTTGAAAGCCTGCGAACCATCTTTGGATACGAGTCGTTCCGGCCTTTTCAGCAGGAGATCATCGAACGGCTCATCCAGGGAGAGAGCGCCTTTGTCCTGATGCCCACAGGCGGGGGGAAGTCGCTCTGTTTCCAGATCCCGGCCCTGCACCGCGAGGGGGTGGGCATCGTGGTCTCGCCGCTCATCTCCCTGATGAAGGACCAGGTGGACGCTTTACGGGCCTGCGGGGTAAAGGCGGCCTTCTACAACTCCTCGCTCGGAAGCGCCGAGGCCAGGAAAGTGCTGGCCATGCTGCACAACCGGGAGCTCGACCTGCTCTATCTCGCGCCCGAGCGCCTGATGACAGACGGGTTCATCGAGCGGATCCGGCAGATGCCCATCGCCCTGTTCGCCATCGATGAGACCCACTGCATCTCCCAGTGGGGCCACGACTTCCGGCCCGAATACCTGAAGCTGGGCCGGCTCAGAAGGCTGTTTCCGGATATCCCGATGATCGCGCTCACCGCCACGGCCGAGCCACACACCAGGCGGGACATCCTGGAGCGCCTCAACCTTGCGGACGCCCGGTGCTTCATCGCGGGATTCGACCGCCCCAACATCCGCTATTCCGTGGTGGAAAAGCGCAGGCCTTTGGCGCAGCTCACGGAGTTTTTGAGTTCGAGGCACACGGGCGCGGGCATTGTCTATTGTCTGAGCCGCAAGCGGGTCGACGATGTGGCGGGCAAGCTCGCGGAGGCGGGGTTCCAGGCAGCGCCCTACCACGCGGGCCTTACTGCGGGCGAGCGCAAGAAAACGCAGGAAGACTTCCTGCGCGACGAGATCCGGATCATCGTGGCCACCGTGGCCTTTGGCATGGGCATCGACAAGTCCGATGTCCGGTTCGTGGTGCACTACGACATCCCCAAGAATATCGAGTGCTACTATCAGGAGACCGGCCGTGCAGGCCGCGACGGCCTGGCGGCCGAGGCCCTGCTCATGTTCAGCTACGGCGACGTGGCCGTGGCCCGGGGGCTCATCGAGAAGACGCGCAATGCAGAGAGAATGCGCATCGAACTGCACAAGCTGGGCGCCATGGTGGGGTTTGCCGAGGCCATGAGCTGCAGGCGGCGCATCCTGCTGGGATACTTCGGCGAGCGCCAGCAGGAGGACTGCGGCAACTGCGACGTATGCCTGGACCCGCCCGAGGCCATGGACGTGACCGAGGACGCCCGCAAGGCCCTGTCGTGCGTATATCGGGTGGGGCAGCGCTTCGGCATAGGCCACGTGATCGACGTGCTGCGCGGTTCGAAGAAGGAGCGCGTGGCCAGCCTCCGCCACGACCGGCTCTCCACCTATGGGATCGGCGCGGACAAGGACCAGGTCTATTGGTCAACCCTGCTGCGCCACCTGGTGCATCACGGGTATCTCCTGCAGGACGTGGGCGACTACTCGGTGCTCAAACTCACCCCCTCGGCAAGGCCCCTGCTGCGCGGGGATCTGACGATCACCATGGCAAAACCCCGCATGAAGGCTGCGGCAGGGCTCAAATCAGCCTCGAAGGCGGCCCGCCGCAAGGCAGGCGACATCGACTATGACCCCGAACTCTTCGAAAAGCTCCGCTCCTTGCGCAAGCAGCTTGCGGACCAGGAAGGGGTGCCGCCCTTTGTCATCTTCAGTGACATCTCCCTGGCGGAGATGGCCGCTGTTCTTCCCAGGACAAAAGATGCGTTCAGCGGCATCCATGGGGTGGGCAAGTACAAAATCGAGCGCTACGGCCCGTATTTCCTCGACGAGATCAGACGCTTCGGGGGCAGCGGTTAAAGATCCGCGAGCTCCAAGTCCGGCCTTTTGAGGGATGGCCGGAAAAGGCCTGGGCCTGCCGGAATCACCGGCGCTATCGAACATTCCGCTCTCACTGCTCAGGGACATGAAGTCAATCCGGGCGATATCGAGAGATGATCCGTAAAGGCTGAGAAATCAAAACCGTTCAAAGGCATGTGCTGCCGCTTGGAAAACAATCGGCTAAAACGCTCCAGCGCAGTAATCTCTGCAACGAAAAAAGACCTCGAAAAATCAACTGACGCTGCCCAAGGAAATTGCTGACAGATTCCCTGGAACAGACCTGTTCGATGCAGAAGTTGATAACAATCGGATAGTGCTTGTTCCTGTTAAGATGACTCCAATCTCTGCTACGTTTGGGAGCATAAGGGACAAAATGAGCAAGCTTGGCATAAGTGAAGCAGACAGATCGGAAGCAATTAGCAGGGCAAGGCAGAAAAAGAAATGAGCCGAGTCGTTCTCGATACAAACATTCTCGTCTCAGCTCTTCTCCTCAATGTCCTGAACCTGTTCTTGATGCTCTCCTACCCCGAGGAGCTTGATCAGGAGATAAACAAGAGCGGCAGCCTCAGAGAGAGCTTCCTCTCGGTCTGGAAAAACCTGGTGTTCACCTTGAGGGGACAGGGAGCGTTGAGAGCCACAACGAATGTCTGCATCTATGACGGGTTTTACAATGCCGTGAAAGATTTCCTGCAGCCCATCGTGAAGACACTGGCCCTGACCATGCCCCTGCTGCTCACGCTGCAAGCCAAGCAGCGCTCGGCCGTGCTGGTGGGTATCGTCTACTTTTTCATCTACCTGATGACCTCATGGGCCAGCCGGTGTTCAGGTGCATTCGCATCCTGCTTCAAGACGTTGACTACGCCCCAGAACCTCACCATGCTTGCCGGCTTCGGTCTCGGCATCCTCTGCAGCCTTGCCTATTATTTCCGTTACAGCTCTGCTGCTGTCGTTCTTTTCACGGTCATTTCCGTCATTCAGAACCTGAGATCACCCATGAGCGTTACCTATGTGAGCGATACGGTTCCCTGCGAGGTCTTGGCTACCTCCCTGTCTGTACGATCATTGATAACGGCCTTCTACACTGCCATCATGGCGCTTGTAATCGGTCTCTTGGCAGATCATCTCGGTCTGGGGCAAGCATTGATGGTTCTCTCCTTCGGGCTGACCGTGTTCTCTCCACTGTACCTGGTCAGCATGGAGAAACATACCTTTGAATGTGAAAAAAATCGAATCTCCTGATCTCTAATTTATCTGATCATACGCATTATGATCATTTTAAGGAAAAGCGGCAAAAGCAAGAGCAGAATATGCAGCTCCGCCAGGATGCTTGGATACAGGTACTTCTGGAAGCTGTCGCTCGGTTCGCGGCGAAGGCTTCTCAACCGAGGAAGCCACCTAGGGACACGCCGGGTGAACTCAACATACCCCTGTCCGTATTTCTCTTTCAAGTGAGATTCTTCATAGAGCACGGTCATGTGATAGGTGAACGCACACGCCAGAATCATGGCGGGGATAAACCACAACAGCCCGGTCAAGACCGTCAGGCTGGCAAGGATAAGAGTATTGCCGATATAGATCGGATTGCGTACATAGACATAAGGGCCTGTAAGGGTCAGTTTCTTCTTGTGCTCTTTCAGGCGATAGTGCAGGTGCGTCTGCGCCCAGATCCTTAAAAGCAGCCCAAGACCGAACAGGAAGCTCCCAAGCGGAATAATGACCACATGATTGTCAAACTTGCCTGAAAAACGAAAAACAATAAAGAGGTAAAAAGGAACGAGCAGAGCCCCGCGGAGCCTGTACCAGATTTTGCGTGAATTGTTCATGTTGTACTCCTTGCTTAGTTAAAGGACTGAATGGGGAATCCGGTCGGGCCTTTTTCGACAGCGTCTCACGATAAGCGCGAGACTGTTACCTTTATCGCCTGAGTTCCCGGTTTATTGTAACGAGGCAGGAGGGGTGAGGCCCAGTTTGGCATAGAGGTCCATCTGGCGTTTCGTTATTTCACCGACCTGCCGTTGCTGACCCGGCGCCTCAAAGCATTCAATGACATCGAGCTCATCAAGGATCTCCTGCAGGGTGTAGTCCTTGAACAGCTTGCTTTCCTGCATCCTCTTCGTAATGTATGAAAGGAAGATCAGAGCAATGAACTGCACGAAGAGCTTGCCGTCCAGACTCTGCTCCGATGAGACAGCCACACGGCGCAAGTTCAACCGCTCTTTGAGATTGTCGAAGGCCTTCTCCACCAGGTCCTTGTTCCGGTAGATCTCAAGGGCTTCTGAAGCATCCTTTATCTCGTTGCTCAACAGGGCAAAATACCCGTAATTGCGTTTCGCCTCTGCAAGAGCCTCTTCCTTGGCAAGGGCCTTCGTGCCTCTAACCGGCGTGCTCCTGACCTCGAAATACTTGGCATAGAGCTTCTCATGATCCGGGTGGCGATTCCCACTCTCCAATTCCTCTTGTAAAGAGACAAGCCGGTTGGTCAAGGCCTTCTCATCCTCTAAGGCCCGCTCCGGGGAATAGTATAGATGAAGATACATCCGGCGATCTTCCTGGATGGTGTCCCCTTTATAGGGGCGCTCCTGAACATACTCCCAGGTAATCGGCAGACAGTAGGCATAGAGCTGGTAGGCCTGACTGTAATGGGTAAAGCTGCGCATCTTCTCCCGGACAGGGTCAAGATGCTTCTCGACGAGCTTTAAAGGCAGCCTGGCGGCAATGAGGAATTTCAGGTGATGCTTGTACATGGCATTGATGTTGGCTGCGCTGAAAAAGCCCCGGTCCAGGACCACCTTGACCTTCTCATGCCCAAGCGTGTGCATGTCGCGAAGCAACTTCCTCAAGGTCTTCACATCGGGAATGTTGCCCGCAAGCTTGCGGTAATAAAACGGCAGACGGGACTGCTGCCCGAAGAGCAGGCACAGATTGAGCTGAGCCAGATGCTCGTGATCCTTGTTCTTGCCGTAGCGCACCTGCCTTAAGCACTGTGAATAGCTGGATATGGACGTGCTGTCATAGGCCAGGTATTCCTTCTCCACCCGGCGCTTTGCCTGGAGCTGGAAAAACCTTTGCCTGGCTTCCTCGGTGATGGATGCGAAGAGCTCGCTGCTCCTCTGGGAGGAGATGACCTCTCCGTGAGGGTGATGATGGATCGCGGCCCAGCGGGGGAATCGGCTCAAGGGATTTCTGTCTTCCAGGGTCAGGTAGTAGGCAATGGAGAGGATCTGCTTGTAGGTCTCGGGGAAGCAGGTCTTGAGATCCTGCATGACTCCCGTCTCCTCCCCGATGCGGTCGAAGAGGTAGGTGGCGCCGAGAAAGCATCGGGCAGTCCGGGTAATGGGCATCGGCCCTCTCTTGGGTTTCTTTCCCCTGCTGCCGGGAAGTGCTTCTCTCTTTTTGGTGGGAACAACCTTCTTGGTTTGTGGGTCAATCCGGCCGATGCACTTGCGCTTTGCCCGGGACTGCTTCTTGTCCTTGTCCCAATAAGAGATCGACTCATACACGTAGATAACCCCGGTTTTTTTATTGATCTGGTGCACGATAGCAGCCATATACGATTCCCCCTCTCATCGTTACAATGTATACATTGTAACGAGACCAAATGCAAGGAAAATCGTACCTATCTTTTTTCTTATTAAAGACTTATACCCGCTTCATCGTTACAAGCTTCCGGGAACTCAGGTTATCGGGGGCAATATCAGCACAGTAGGAATTCTGGAACACCCTCAAATTCTTTTCGATAAAATCCAATTCGTCAGATGTGCAGACCATGAGCCGAGCCAAGTCATAGATCTTCAGATTGCCAATGAACCTCGACATTCTCGTAATTGAGAGATCATGGATAACTTTATTCAGAACTTCCACATTGCATACCCAAAAGGACTGTTCTGGTCTTGAGAAATAGGTCTAGGAAGCTGACTCCACCATCTGGAAACATTCTCAGCTCTGGCAATGAGAACTATTTTACCCCGATTACGATTGATAAGATCGGTAGCGGATTGAAGGGTCAGTGATCTCCTCAATGCATCTCGATAACCCAATCCATATTCAAGCTCCCCAAGATATCCCAGCACGTATAAATCACTTCGCTTAAAGTACAGGCAGACAGCGCTGACCGAGTTTTTATCGGAGATGATAATATCCCCATCAGTGATTTCTTGCCCATGTTCTTCCAAAAAT
>ENA-UPXM01003700-UPXM01003700.1-activated-sludge-metagenome-genome-assembly--contig:-NODE-3700-length-16371-cov-5.765139_pt1 | contig 16371 bp, 17 predicted proteins | sample MGYA00238178_ERZ772708 | MGnify/ENA primary metagenome ERZ772708 (study PRJEB29002, sample SAMN05720212) | activated sludge metagenome | isolation source: anaerobic digester from wastewater... | reverse complement strand
CCTCAATATTATTTCGAGGCATACTCAGTTTTTAGCGAGAATTCCCGAAAACTCTATCATCACGCCACACCCAAAAGAGTTTGAACGACTTTTTGGTATAACAGAAAACTCTTTTGATAGAGTTGAATTAGCCAGAGAAAAAGCGGCTGAACTTGGTATTTATATTGTTTTAAAAGACCATCATACCCAAATTATCACGCCTGAAAAAGACGTTTTCTACAATATTACCGGAAACTCAGGAATGGCAAAAGGAGGAAGTGGCGATGCTTTGCTGGGAATCATCACTTCACTTTTAGCTCAAAATTATTCCTCTAAAGATGCCGCAATTTTTGGCGTTTGGTTGCACGGAAAAGCAGGTGATTTGGCAGCAGAGAAATTTTCTAAAGAAGCCATGCTTCCAACCGATTTAATCAATGAATTGGGAATGGTTTTTAAATCTTTAGCATAAAAAAATCCTTTCAAAATGATTGAAAGGATTAAATGATTTTTTAAAAATTAATCGGGTTTTTCATTTTCTTCTTCCGAAATCATTCGGTTTTTTGACGTAAACATGATCACAAATCCTGCAATCATAAATGGTATTGAAAGGATTTGTCCCGTATTTAAACCTGCAAATTGAATAAATTCATCGCCTTGCGGTTCTTTTAGATACTCTACGAAAAACCGAACTGCCCATAAAATTATAAAGAACAATCCAAAGAGCCAACCTTGCTGGTATTTTTTCTTGGTGTACCGGTACAAAATCCACAATAAGACAAAAAGTAAAAAATATCCGGTTGCTTCAAAAAGTTGAGTAGGATATCTTGGTACAATTGCGCCGTATTCCGAACTCTGTTGTGGAAACAAAACCGCAAATGGAGAATTTTCTGGCGCCGCTTTTCCAATAATTTCTGAATTGAAAAAGTTCCCAATTCTTACAAATGCTCCTCCCAAAGCAACAGGAATCCCAATTCTGTCATACACCCAAAAAGGATTTTTATGGATGATTTTAAACGAATAATATAAGGTGGTGAAAATTAATGCAATCGTCGCTCCATGACTTGCTAATCCAGAAAATCCTGTAAATTTAAAGGTAGGATTTGTTTGAATAGGCAAAAATACAGACCAAAAATCTTCCTTGAAAAGTTCTGGCTGATAAAAAACAACATGTCCTATCCTTGCTCCCAAAATAGTTCCAATCAAAGTCCAGGTGAAAAGTGGTTCTACATATTTCACGTTGACCTTATCTATCTTATAAATTTTCGTCATGATCATGTAACCTAAACCAAAGGCGAAGATAAACATCAAACTGTAGTAATGTAGCGTAACAGGACCTAAATGTATTCCAGTGGAAGGATCCCAAGTTGAGTATAAAAACGTCAGCATATAATTTAATTCAAAAATTTAGTATTCAAAGTCGCATGTATCATGTAAAAACCCATTTTTTCATTAATTAAAATGAAAATCCCGGGCTATTTTTTTTTCGGCGGAACCGGATCATAACCATGACCTCCCCACGGATGACATCTCGAAATTCGCTTTGAACCTAACCAAAGACCTTTGATGGGTCCATGATTACGAAGTGCTTCTACCATGTAGCTGGAGCAGGTTGGTTCATATCGGCAATGATCTGGAAGTAAGGGTGAGATGAACCACTGATAAATTTTTATCAGAACAACCAATGGAAATGTGATGATTTTATTGAACATGCAGTTGCAAAAATAACGAAATAGTTTAAATTTGTTCTACGTTTCTTATTAAACTTATTTCTGGACTCATTTCTTCCAGCCAAAACATCAACCATTTATTTTGAATTCTACCATTCCACTTGCCGAAAAAATGCGCCCACAAAATTTAGATGAAGTTTTGGGACAAGAACATTTGACCGGGAAAACTGGCACGATTCGCAAAATGATAGAGAATGACACACTCAGTTCTTTAATTCTTTGGGGACCACCAGGAACTGGAAAAACAACTTTGGCAGAAATTATTTCTGAAAAATCGCGTCGGAAATTTTTTAAACTTTCCGCGGTTTCTTCTGGCGTTAAAGAAGTACGGGAAGTGATCGAAGAAGCAAAAAAACAAAATCTTTTTTCCGGTAAATCACCCATTTTATTTATTGATGAAATTCACCGGTTCAATAAATCACAGCAGGATTCTTTGCTCCATGCAGTAGAGAAAGGCTGGATCGTGTTGATTGGTGCAACTACAGAAAATCCCAGTTTCGAAGTAGTTTCTGCGCTCCTCTCGAGAAGTCAGGTGTATGTTTTGAAATCCCTGACTTTCGAAAAATTAGAAGAATTGGCGGAGATTACTTTAAAAAAATACAACGAATTTGAACAGACTGCTTTTAGATTAATAGAGAAAGAAGCTTTCATTCAATATTCTGGCGGTGACGCGAGAAAGTTGATCAACTCGGTTGAGAATGTTTTGAATCAATTTAAAAATTCTGATAAAATAGAAATTTCCAACCAAGATGTGCTCGATGTTTTACAGGAAACAATGGCGCTTTATGATAAAAATGGAGAGCAACATTATGATATTATTTCCGCCTTCATCAAATCGATGCGCGGTTCTGATCCAAATGGTACGGTGTATTGGTTAGCTCGAATGTTGGTTGGTGGAGAAGATATCAAATTTATTGCGAGAAGAATGTTGATCTTGGCTTCGGAAGATATTGGTTTGGCAAATCCGAACGCATTGATCATGGCTAATAATTGCTTTCAGGCGATCAATATTATTGGAAATCCGGAAGCTCGAATAATTTTAAGCGAAACTGCGGTTTATTTGGCGGTTTCTCCTAAAAGTAATTCAACTTATACTGCGATCAACGATGCCATCTCTTTCGTGAAAAAGACTGGGAATCTGCCCGTTCCTTTACATTTGCGAAATGCCCCGACTAAATTGATGAAAGATTTAAATTACGGAAAAGATTACGGTTATGCGCATGCACACGAAGGAAATTTTGTGGATTTAGAATTTCTGCCCGAAGAAATTAAAGGAACAAAATTCTATGAACCAGGAAATAATACCACCGAAAATAAAATTGCCGCCGAACTGAAAAAGAAGTGGAACGGAAAATATTAAGGTGTTAATTTTTTAAAATCTGACAACTATCTCTTTGATTGTCAGGTTTTTTTTATCGATAATATCTTCGTTCCGGTAAAATGCTATTTTAACTTTAAAAGATCATCATCGACGGAACAATTTAGAATATTCGAGAAAATAATAAGGTAAATGCGGGTTTTGTTCATTTATCCTTCCAGCAAATACTCGTGGTAGTGTCCGATAAATTTCACATGTGCTCCGATGGATTTTAATTCTTCCAATGCATTTTCCGATAGTACAGGATGCCATTCATTCGCAACATTAATAAAGAAAAAGTAATTTCCTAACCCGGTTTTCAAAGTGCGGCTTTCGATTTTCGAAAGGTTCATGTTTCGCCACGCAAAAACCGATAAAACCTGATGCAATCCTCCTGCATGATCTTCCGGAAGTGTTACAATGAGTGATGTTTTTTCTGAAGTTTTTGGAATGTTTAAATGGAGAATATTTTTCTTTTTGGAGAGGACGATAAATTTGGTGTGATTCTGTTCAAAATCCTGAAGGTCCGAATAAATGATTTTTAAACCATACAATTTGGCTGCATAAGAGTTTGCGATTGCCGCCCATTTTTCCTGAGGATTTTCTGCCACTAACTTTGCCGACGCTGAGGTAGAATTGAAATCCTGCGTTTCAATGTCTTTAAAATGATCTTGCCGAAAATGAAAAGTTTGCGCCAAAGCTTGCGGATGAGAAATAATTTTATCGAAATTTTGGTTGTTTGGATGAATCATCAAATGATGCGCAATCGGCATCACTGCTTCGGTTTCAATAAAAATATCTTCGAAATCATAAAGGTAATCCAATGTCATAGAAACAGTTCCTTCAATAGAATTTTCAAGGGGAACCACAGCTTTTTCTGCCTCGCCATTTTTTACCGCATTGAAGCAATCTAATATGCTCGACTGTGGCAATAATTCATTATTGGGAAAAATTTGTGAACACGCCAACTGCGTGAAACTTGCGTGAGGACCGAGGAAAGCAATTTTCATTCAGCAAAAATAAAAAAGGTATTTGAGATAAAGCCTCTTTATTGTAGATTAATCTTTATTAAATGATGATTTCAAAAGTACTTAACACTCCATTTGGGAACGAAGAGGGATTTGAGGTTCAAAAAAAATCTGCACAAAAAGTACAGATTTAGAATTTAGAAAATATTTCAGCGCTATGCTTTCACTTCAGTATTGATTCCTTCGCTGATTCTTCCTCTCGCGTTTGGTATTTGCGGCATTGAATAAATTTGAGATTTTGCTCTTATCTCTACAATTTTTTTTACGTAATCTAAATTTTTTGCTTCCTCTAAAGTCATGTCCTGAAATTCATAGATTTTCACCACATCATTTTTTTTAAATGATTTTTTTATGTTGTTTAATTCTTCTTCATTTCGAATTGCAACACTTGTGATAAGGCTTTCAACCTCAGTTTTAGCAGGTGCTTTTTCGATGCCTAAGAGTTTTTTCCAGAAATTGCTTTTATCTGTTTTGTTCTTTTGGGTTTTGTAAATGATATAGTCTTCATTTTTAATCCCCGTTTTTTCAATTCCTTCTGATATTTCTTTTGCGTATTTTTGGTTCGGAAATAAACCTACTATTGTATAACTCATCTTTATATTTTTGTTTATAATTTCTATGCAAAGATACTTTGATATTGTTTGAAAAAAGTTAATATTTAAGAATTTAACATAAAATTGATAAAAATCATGTGTTAATTTGAGAATTTAATAATTGAAATCTTTTTCAATACTAAAGTGCTAATTTTTTGTACTCATAAAGGAATATCATCGGTCTTTTTTGAAAGAAATATTAAATATCTTTGTTTCTATAAAAATTTTACGATGAACATTATTTTAGCATCAACTTCAACACTTTTTGGAGGGAAGTATTTGGAGTATTTAGAAAAGGAAATAACGGAACTTTTCACCGGGATCGATGAGGTTGTTTTTATCCCGTTCGCAAGACCCGGCGGAATTTCGCACGAAGATTACACCAATACCGCGAGAATATTTTTTTCAAAAATTAATATTAAATTAAAAGGACTTCATGAGTTTGAAGATAAAGCGGAAGCAATTCAATCAGCCAAAGGTTTTTTTACAGGTGGCGGAAATACTTTTCTATTGGTGAAAACCTTACACGAGGAAAACCTGATGACGCTTTTAAAAGAAAATGTAGAAAAAGGCAAACCATATCTTGGTTCCAGTGCGGGTTCCAATATTGGCGGTCTTAATATGAAAACGACGAACGATATGCCGATTGTTTATCCGCCCAGTTTTGAGACCATGGGATTGGTTCCGTTCAATATAAATCCGCATTATCTAGATCCTAATCCAGATTTAAAGCATAACGGCGAAACCAGAGAGACGCGGATCAAAGAATTTTTAACGCAAAATAATACCAAAGTAGTTGGACTTCGAGAAGGGAACTGGATTCGAAAAGTCGGTACCAAAATTACAGTCGAGGGAAATCAACTCACTCGGATTTTCGAAAAAGACAAGCAACCTTATGAAATAGAAGCGGGAAGTGAATTATAAATCATTCTTGCCAGTTTTTTTCGATAAGCTCCATTAAAAAAGAAGGGCATTTTACAATTTTATTGGTTTTCGAATCTAAAAAGAAAAGCGTTGTTTGGGCTTCTGTAATTTTCTGCTTAGAGCTGTTGTAAATTTCATATTCAAACTCCACTCGAACGCCTGGAATTTTTTTGATAAAGGTGTGGATTTCGAGAACTTCATCATACAATGCAGGCTTCAAATACTTAATGTTGTACTCCGAAACGGGAAGCCAAATTCCCTGACTTTCAATCTCATCGTAAGATATTCCTAAGCTGCGGAATAGCTCAACACGCGCCACTTCAAAGTATTGAGCATAGTTCCCGTAGTACACGTATTTCATGGGATCTGTTTCTGCGTAACGTACTCTTAATGAATGTGTTGTGTGTATCATAGTGGTTTGAAATTGATCATACAAATATATTTTTTAATAACCAATAGCACAAAAATTTTTTTAAGAAATTTTAAAATTCGATATTTGTTGTCCTGCCAAAATTAAATAATTCAGGAAAAATTGCTGAAAGAAAATGAACGAAAATTTAACTCTCATTTGGGAAAATTGTCTTCAGTTTATGAGAGATAATCTCAATGCCGCTGAAGATAATACGGATCTGAAAAAACTAGAAAACTCTTTTGATTTGCTGTTCGATAATGTGCAGCCAGTTTCTTTAGTTAGCAATAACCTGACCCTTTTGGTTCCGAGTGATTTTTACAAAGAATACATCGAAGATAATTATTTGTCTTTGCTTTCTGCAGCGTTGAAAAAAAATATTGGTAAAGGCGTAAAACTTTGGTATTCTGTGATGGAAAACAGACCTGCAGGTCAAGAAAAACCGATTACCGTTAACTTTAAAGGAAAAAGTATTCCCACACCAAAAATGCAGGAAACTTTACCACCCGCATTTTCTGCGAATCTGATTAATCCCTTTGTCGTTCCAGGAATGAAAAAAGTGAATATCGATTCTAATTTGAAAGCAGATTTTTCTTTTGATAATTATGTAGAAGGCGAAAGCAACAAATTTGCTGCAACTGTAGCAAAATCGATTGCCAAAAGACCAGGAGCAACTGCCTTCAATCCTTTGTTTTTGCATGGTGGATATGGAGTTGGAAAAACGCATTTAGGTCATGCAGTAGGTTTGGAAGTTAAAAATGCTTATCCGGATAAAGTGGTACTTTATCTTTCTTCCGAGAAATTTATTCAGCAGTTTGTTTCCGCAGCGAAAGCGCATAAGCAAACAGAATTTGCAAATTTTTATCAAATGGTCGATGTTCTGATCATCGATGATATTCAGTTTTTATCTGGGAAGAAATCTACTCAAGACAGTTTTTTCCATATTTTCGATTATCTGCACCAAAACGGAAAACAGATTATTTTAACTTCAGATAAAGCTCCTGTAGATATTTTAGATATTCAGGAAAGAATTGTTTCCCGATTCAAATGGGGACTTTCTGCGGAAATAAAATCTCCGGATTTTGATACAAGAAGAAGAATTATTATCGATAAGTTGAACCGAGATGGAATCGTTTTAACCGAAGACATGCTCGATTTTCTAGCATCGGAAGTAAAAACCAATGTTCGTGAATTGATTGGCGTGATCAATTCGGTGATCGCCTATTCTACGATTTATAAATCTGAATTAAGTTTAGAGTTGCTGAAAGATACCATCAATAAAATTGCAGCGAACCAGAAAAAAGTAATTAATATTCCTTATATTCAAGATGTTGTTTGTGAATATTTCGGAATCGAAAGAGAGCAGCTTTTATCCAAAACCAGAAAAAGAGAAATCGCTTTACCTCGACAATTGGCAATGTATTTTGCGAAAGAGTTGACCAACGCGACCTTCACCAAAATTGGCGAGGAAATGGGTGGAAAAGATCACTCCACCGTGATGTATGCTTGTGATACGATCAAAGATGTTTCGAAAATTGACAAGGAACTGAAAAAATATGTGAAAGAATTGGGCGAAAAAATCAGACAATAATTTTACCCAAAATAAAATATTTAAAAAATGAAGAGTAGCGATATTCTTCATTTTTTGTTAAAGTCGAATTTTAAAATCGCAATTTTTTTTCTTTATTTTTGCTAAATGCTAAATGCTAAATGCTAAATGCTAAATGCTAAATGCTAAATGCCAATTGCCACTTGCTAACTATTTATACCAATCGCTTATGAAAATCCTTATGGTTTGTCTTGGAAATATTTGCAGAAGTCCACTTGCAGAAGGGATTTTGCAGTCTAAACTTCCCGAAAACTTCGTTGTAGATTCTGCAGGAACAATTGATATGCACGAAGGAAAAAGTCCAGATCACCGCTCCATTTCTACTGCGAAAAAATATGAAATTGATCTTTCAGCACAAAAATCCAGACCTTTCTCGGTCAAAGATTTTAAAGAGTATGACCGCATTTATTGCATGGATCGTAATAATTTGAAAGATGTTTTGTCATTAGCAGAAAACGGGCTTCAACGACAAAAAGTTTCTTTAATTTTAGAAAATAATCAGGAAGTTCCAGATCCTTATTGGGGAACGATGGCTGATTTTGAAAAAGTGTATCAGCTTTTAGATGAAACTTGCGAAAAAATTGCAACAAATTTGAAAGAGCTAAATAAAAAGTAAAAAGTAAAAAGAGCCAAGTAAAAAAAACAAAATTTGTTTATGGTTCTCAAAAACTCAAAAACTCAAAAACTCAAAAAAATGCTATTCCTCATTCCCGCTTATCTATCAGAAAATTCACCCCTCGATAACTTCGCTCCTTCCATTAAAGAATATATTTTAAAGACCGATTATTTCTTTGTGGAAAATGAAAAAACCGCCCGAAAAGTCATTAAATTTTTTGCTCCCGAAAAAAAACAAGCTGACTTAAAATTGTTTCTGCTGGATAAATATTCAGAACGAAAAGATTTGCAAGAGGCACAACTTTTAATGAAAAACGGTCAAGATTTTGGCTTGCTTTCGGAAGCTGGACTTCCTTGTATTGCAGATCCAGGAAATTTAATGGTGAAATGGTGTCACGAAAATTCGGTGAAAGTAATCCCTATTAATGGGCCTTCTTCGATTATTTTAGCCTTGATTTCAAGTGGATTTAATGGGCAGGAATTTACTTTTCATGGCTATTTGCCGATCGATAAATCGGAAAAAAAAGCAAAGATAAAATGGCTGGAAAATCAGGTAAATTCTACGGGATATTCACAGATTTTCATGGAAACTCCGTACCGAAATAATCCTTTGTTTGAAGACCTTTGCAAGACACTTTCGCCTCAAATTAAATTGTGTATTGCTGCAAATATCAATGATCCAGAAAATGAATTTATCAAAACGCTAACAATTAAGGATTGGCAAAAAAATAAGCCCGAACTTCATAAAATTCCGGCAGTTTTTGTTTTGGGAAAATAAACTTTAACGCTTCTTAACAACTGCTTTGCATCATTGTTGCCATTAATGATGGAAATAAATTATTATGTCTGAAAAAAAATTAGCAGGAATCTGGATGGATTCTGAAAATGCAACGGTTGTTAAAAACCATGATATCGAAAGTGCTTACAAATTTTTTGTATGTAATCCTGTAAAAAGAGACGTGCAACACGGAAATTCCAGCGAGAAAAATGCAAATAATGTGGAACAAACCAATACCACAAAATTCTTCAAAGAATTGGAAAATTTAATTACCAATACCGAAGAATTGTATTTAACAGGAACGGGAACGATTCAGGAGCAGTTCAAAAATCATTTGGCGGAAACGGCACAGTTTAAAAACCTAAAAGTAAAACTGGGAACGGACCAAAAAATGAGTGACGAACAGTTTTTAGAAGAAGTAAAAAAGCATTACAACGCTTAGATAAAAATTTTGCAAAATAGAAAATCCGGAAATTATTTTTCCGGATTTTTTGTGTTTTATTTTTTACGTCGCCATTTTTTCCAAGCGAAAATCAAGAGGGGAATGATAATAAAAAAGGGCCAAAATGAAATTAATCCGAGTAAAAAACTGACAAAAGAATTCCAACCTTCCGCGATTGAATCACCGAATCTGCTACCAAATCCTATTTTTGAAGTGGCAGAACTCCGCGCTTTTTCTTTAAATAAAAGCAATTCCAAAGTGCTGTAATTAACGCGGTCATCGATAAAGCGTAATCTTCCTTCGGCAACATCTATTTCATCTTCCAAGGCGCGAATATTTTCCTGAATTTCCAAAATGTCTTTCGTTGAAGCAGCATTTTTCAGCATTTCGCGGTATTTTTCTAAATAGATTCTCTTATTTTCTAGCTTGATGGACACATCGGTATATTCTTCCGTTACATCTTCGGCTTTAACGGTTTTTGCCTCTACCGCACCAATTCCGTCGGAAAAAGAATTGATAATGGCATCGAAATTCTGATGAGGAACCCGAATTACTAAATTGATGTTTTCTGACGTATCGGAATTCCGAAAAGTTTCACTTTGCAGGTAAGCTTTGTTGTTCTTAATAATTTCTGAAACCTTTTTTTTCGCTTCCAGTAAATTGGATACTGCAATTTCCATATCCCCATTTTTAATGATTTTTTTGGAAATGGTATCTGTTTTTTTTGGTGATATTACTTCACCAGGAACTTCGTTTTTCGCGACTTCCATCGGTGGAGGTGGAGTTTCCATTTTAGATGGGGATTCAGGAATTACATCTATTAAACTTGCATCCACGGTAGAATATTTGTCTGTTTTTGTGCAATTCAGAACCATTAAAAGAAACAGAGAAAAAATAATCTTTTTTATCATCACAAGAATTTTTTAATATTTAAACCCCAATTTCTTTAAAACAAAATGCAGCAACCAAATCGGTCCAATCAGCAGAAATTGTAAATCTTTCAGAAAACTCGGTTTTTTGCCTTCGATTTTATGACCATAGAATTGTCCGATCCAGGATAAAACGAAAACTGCAACAAATAAAATCCAGGATTGGTGTTGTAATTTTACATTAACAAAATAGATTAAATGTTCCATTAAAAGCATCACGAATAGCATGATCACGGCAATTCTCCAGGATAAACTGAAATAGTAAAATGTGACCAAAGCAATTGCGATCAGGGAAACAATACTGATCGCACCGAAATACTGAATGAAAAAATGTGGCGCAGGAATGAGCGAAATAAATCCTAAAATAGACCAAAAAATCAGCGGAACACAAATCCAGTGAATCAATTTATTGGTTTCGTTTTGGTGACTTTCGGCATATTCTTTAAAAAGGATATCTATTTTGCGCATTATTTTATTTTTTCAAGACGAATGTAAGAAACTTTTAAATAAATTACAGTATTGCTAATTTTTAAGTTGAATGCTATTTGCTTATTTTTGAAAAAATATTAGAAATGAAAGATTTAATGGGTAAGGCGATTTGGGATTTTTATCAAAATAAAAGTGCAGATGATTTGCTGACAGAAACTTCCATTTCAGAAATCGATGAACTTCCGGTGGAGTATTTTTTTCGGGATTTTGATGAGATGAATTCGCTGGAACAGAAAGCGTTGGAACTTTCTACAGGAAAAATTCTGGATATTGGAGCCGGAGCTGGATCTCACAGTTTATACCTTCAAAATGAAAAAAAATTAGAGGTTTTTGCCTTAGATAATTCCCCAAAATCCGTTGAAGTTTGCCAGTTAAGAGGCGTGAAAAATGTTTGGTGTTCGGATATTTTGGATTTTCCAGTCCAGACTTTTGATACGATTTTGCTTTTAATGAATGGAACAGGAATTTTTGAAAGCCTGGATAAAATTGATTTATATCTGGAAAAATTGCAATCGCTTTTAAATGAAAAAGGGCAGATTCTCATCGACAGTACGGATATTCTCTACATGTACGATCGCGATGAAGACGGCGGAGTAATGGTTCCTGCGGATCGTTATTATGGCGAAGTCGATTATTTTATCCATTATCAATTAGATACAGAAAATCCTACGAAATGGCTTTATTTAGATTTCGAAACCTTTAAAAGAGCTGCGGAAAATAATGGATTTGAGATTGAAAAAATTCTTCAAGAAGAGGATTCTTATCTGGCGAAATTGACAAAAAAAGACCTGAAATGATTTACAGGTCTTTTTTTATTATTTACAAAATTCTTTAAATAGTGAATAGGAAATGTGGTTTTTCGAAACTGGTGTAAAAGGCATTTTCTTTTTCGTGACTTCCGCATCATCTTTCCTCCAATTAATTTTTACAATTTCATCGGACATTGATTTGTTGCTACATTTGAATTCAATATAATATTCTGTAGATTCTGTTGAAGGATCATTTTCAAAAGTATATTCTGATTTTATCCAAGAATAAAATCCATCATCTGTTTTTTTGTCAAAAGCGTAATACCACTTTTCGTTATTTTGATCTTTAGTTAAAAATTTATATTCTAGTTTTTGGGCTTTAATAAAACCAGTTGCAAAAAATAGCACCACAATTATATTTTTCATAATTATCCTATTTCAACACCATTATCGACGGTTTCAGTCGGTGTTACAAAAACCAGTTTTCCTTCTGCATTATTCGTCAAAAGCAACATTCCCTGAGATTCGATCCCTCGGATTTTTCTTGGAGCAAGATTTAATAAAATCATCACTTGTTTTCCCACACATTCTTCCGGTGTAAAACTTTCTGCAACTCCGGAAACAACCGTTCTTACGTCAACTCCTGTATCTACAGAGAATTTCAACAATTTATCTGCTTTTTCTACTTTTTCTGCGGTCAAAATGGTTGCAGTTCTAAGATCTATTTTCGTGAAATCATCAAATTGAATTTCGTCTTTCATTGGATTCGCGTTTGGATTGGTTTTTTTGTTGGATTCTTTCGTGTTTTCTAATTTTTGAATCTGAAATTCAATGGTTTCATCTTCAATTTTCGAGAAAAGAAGAGATGCTTCGTTGATTTGATGCCCGGTTTTAATTAAAACTTTTTCTTCTTTAATTTCGCTCCAGCTCAATTGAGAAACATTAAACATTTTCTGCAATTTCTCTGCACTGAAAGGCAAAAACGGTTCGCAAATTTGAGCTAAACCAACTGCGATTTGTGCGGCAATAAATAAAGAATTCGCCGCTTTTTCCGGATCTGTTTTAATGGTTTTCCACGGTTCTTCAATTTGAAGATACTGATTTCCGAAACGCGCCAAATTCATCATTGCGGTTAAAGCATTTCTAAATTCATAATGTTCCAAGAAATTTTCAACTTCGGTTGCAGCTTTCGTGATTTCATTTAATTCTTCTGCATTTTCGTTTCCAGCAGGAACAATTCCGTCATAATATTTATGAATAAGAACCGCAACACGATTGATAAAGTTTCCGAAAATCCCTACTAATTCTGAGTTGTTTTTGGTCTGGAAATCTTTCCACGTGAAATTATTATCCTTCGTTTCTGGAGCGGAAGAAAGCAAAGAATAACGCAAAACATCTTGTTGTCCCGGGAATTCTTCAACATATTCATGTGCCCAAACTGCCCAATTTCTAGAAGTTGAGATCTTGTCGTTTTCTAAATTTAAAAATTCAAAAGCGGGAACATTTGTTGGCATTTTGTAATCGCCATGCGCTTTCATCATCGCTGGGAAAATAATACAGTGGAAAACGATATTGTCTTTTCCAATGAAATGCACCAAATCAGCGTTGTCATTTTGCCAATAGTCTTTCCAGTCTTTCCCGTTATTTTCTGCCCATTCCTGGGTGAAAGAAATATATCCAATCGGCGCATCAAACCAAACATAAAGGACTTTTCCTTCTGCATTTGGAAGTGGAACAGGAACGCCCCAATTCAAATCTCTCGTCATTGCACGTGGTTTCAAACCGTCGGTTAACCAGGATTTAACTTGTCCGTAAACATTGGGTTTCCAGTCGTTTTTATGTCCTTCGATGATCCATTCGTTGAGGAAATCTTCGTAATCATTCAAAGGAAGATACCAGTTTTTGGTTTCCTTTAAAATAGGAACATTTCCGCTCAGCATAGATTTTGGATTGATCAATTCTGAGGGAGAAAGGGTAGAACCGCATTTTTCGCATTGATCGCCATACGCATTTTCGTTGCCACAATTCGGGCAGGTTCCTACGATATATCGGTCTGCGAGAAATTCATTGGCTTGTTCATCGAAATATTGTTCAGAAGTTTCTTCGATGAATTTATCCTTATTATATAATGTTGTGAAAAAATCCTGACTTACTTCTTTGTGTTTTGGAGAAGTCGTTCGGGAATATTCATCAAATGATATTCCTAAATCCTGAAAAGATTTTTTAATGATTTCGTGGTATTGATCGACGATATCTTGTGGAGTAACGCCTTCTTTTTTGGCGCGAATGGTGATAGGAATCCCGTGTTCATCGGAACCACAAATAAAAGCAACGTCTTTTCCCAATCTTCTGTTGAATCGTGCATAAACATCTGCCGGAATATAAACTCCCGCCAAATGACCTATATGAACCGGACCATTTGCATAAGGCAAAGCTGCGGTAATTAATTTTCTATCCGACATTTTTTTCTTTCTAATTTTTTGCAAAGATAAGGGTTATAAGAGATAATTAAAAATCAATATTTTCTGAATCATTTTTTTTTGGAATTCGCTATTTGATTCTTGTAATTTTTACCATTTTCGGTGTCGAATAGAACGATGATCTTTATAAATTCTTCTGTAAAACTTGCTTGATCTTGCAGTACTGTACTTCCTTTTTGTATTCCAATAGATTTAGGGTTTATTAAATTTTTCAGGAGAATAGTATTTACATCGTTTTTATTGAAATTTAATATCATATTTCTAAAGGATCGTGCAGTAACTAACCCTTTTTTAAAAAGAATTTGAAGCACATTAATTTAAAATTCGAAAAATGGAAATGTTTAAATAAAAGATCACTTTGGTTAAAATACTGCTGTATATTTTTTTTATTGTTAAACAATTGTTAATAGTAAGCCAAGAAATGGGTGGTCATGTGTTAAATTGTACAAAAAATGTACAGTTACCGTACTAAATCTGGACCTGAGATTACTAATTTGCTAAACAAATGTTTAACTATTTGTTAATTTCATAAAGTCTCAAAATGAGAGATTGAGTTGTTAATATATTTGTTTACAGGTGATTAGTTAATTGCGTCGTTTTAAAGATATGATTATAATCAGAAATAATTAACAATTTTAATAAAAATTTAATAATAATTGATTTTTTGTTTAAATTGCAATGCTTTACCAAGGGAAGCAGTTATGTATTGAATATTAATCCTTAAATTTTATTTTTGTGAGAAACTATACTACAGTTTTAAAAATTGCACCGGCCTTCTTATTATTTGCCGGAACAATGTTACACGCACAAACCAAAGATTCAGTTAAAACTGCTGATATCGAACAGGTTGTTCTGATTGGTTATGGGAAACAGAAGAAAACCGATGTTACGGGATCTATCTCTTCTATTTCGTCGAAGGACTTTAATGGTGGAGCGACTTCACCTGCACAATTGATCCAAGGAAAAACTCCTGGAGTTTCTATTACAGGAAATAGTGGTGCGCCAGGTTCTGGTTCTTCCATTAGAATTCGTGGGATTGGTTCACTAGGTGGTTCGCAAGCACCGCTTATTGTAATTGATGGGGTACCTCAAGATTTTAAAGGTATTTCTGGAGCATCTGATCCGCTTTCTTTGATTAATCCAAATGATATCGAAACTTTCGATATTTTGAAAGATGCATCTGCAACTGCAATTTATGGTAACAGAGCTTCCAATGGAGTTATTTTGGTAACAACTAAAAGAGGTTCTTCTGGGAAATTTAAAGTGAATTTCTCTACTTTAGCGTCGGTTTCCACAAAAATGAAAAATACCGATGTATTATCTGCGGATGAGTTTAGAGCTTTTGTAAAAGCCAATGCTTCAGCTGCTAATCAAGCGAAATTGGGAACTGCAAACACCAATTGGCAAGATTTAATTTATCAAACTGCAGTAGGAAGCGATAATAATATCGCCTTGTCTGGAGGGATTAAAGTTTTACCATATCGTTTATCCATCGGGTACAACGAACAAAATGGTATTGTGAGAACCAACTCTTTTAAAAGAACTTCGGTAGGTTTAAATTTAACTCCGAAATTTTTTGATAATCACTTATCCGTGACTGTAAATGCAAAGGGTACTTTTACAGATAACAGATTTGCTGCAGGTGGAGTGATTGGTAGCGCCACTTATTTTGATCCAACGCAACCGGTTTATTCAGGAAACTCTAATTTTGGAGGATATTATGAATGGTTGTCTTTAAATGGAGATTTGAATGTAAACGCAAATGCAAATCCACTTGCTCAATTAGATGCAACTCGAGATATTTCTTCTATTTGGAGAGGTTTAGGGAATATTCAGTTGGATTACAAGTTACATTTTTTACCAGACTTACATTTCAATGTAAACGCAGGTTATGATTATACAAAAGCCAACGGTTCAAAAAGAGAAAGTGGCTTGTACAAAACTGCATTTGCAGATAAAGGACGTTCAAGAGCTTACTCTCAAGAAAAGGAAAATAAATTGCTAGAAACGTATTTGAGTTATACCAAAACGATTTCTGCTATTAATACCAATGTAGATTTAGTAGGAGGTTATGCTTACCAAAATTTCTACAGATCAGAGCCTTATGGGCCGACTTATAAAGGAACTAATGAACCACCTCCAAGTGAAAGAGATAAAGCAACCAGAAATGTTCTTTTATCTTTTTATGGTCGTGGTATTTTTACCATTGCAAATAAATATATTATTTCTGCTTCGATCAGAAGAGATAGTTCTTCTAGATTCT
>ENA-UPXM01003695-UPXM01003695.1-activated-sludge-metagenome-genome-assembly--contig:-NODE-3695-length-16381-cov-6.049369_pt1 | contig 16381 bp, 13 predicted proteins | sample MGYA00238178_ERZ772708 | MGnify/ENA primary metagenome ERZ772708 (study PRJEB29002, sample SAMN05720212) | activated sludge metagenome | isolation source: anaerobic digester from wastewater... | reverse complement strand
TTGACAAAATAACGATGGGAAAAACCGAAAAAAAGATAGTTAAAACGACCGATGGAAAAGATATGTTGGTATGGGTAATTTATCCGCCCCATTTCGATTCTACCAAAAAATATCCTACGCTACTGTACTGTCAAGGCGGACCGCAACAAGCCGTTAGTCACTTTTTCTCTTATCGTTGGAATTTTCAGATGATGGCAGCGCACGACTACATTATTGTAGCACCTAACCGAAGAGGCTTGCCGGGATTCGGTACGGAATGGAATGCTCAAATAAGCGGTGATTATGGCGGACAGAATATGAAGGATTATCTTTCGGCAATCGACGCAATGGCTAATGAACCCTACGTAGATAAAGAAAGATTAGGAGCGGTCGGAGCAAGTTACGGAGGATATTCAATATATTGGTTGGCGGGCAATCATCAAAAGCGATTTAAAGCTTTTATCGCACATTGCGGTATGTTTAATTTTGAAAGTTGGTACGGAACTACGGAAGAGCTTTTCTTTGCCAATCACGATATCGAAGGCAACTACTGGCAAACTCCCAAGCCGAAAAGCTATCAGTTTTCACCGCACCTTTTTGTTGGTAATTGGGACACCCCTATTTTGGTTATTCATGGAAGTAATGACTTTAGAATTCCGTACACGGAAGGAATGCAGGCTTTTAATGCCGCACAGATGCAAGGGATTCCAAGTAGATTTTTATTCTTCCCTGAAGAAGACCATTTCGTAACAAAACCGCAAAACGCCATTTTATGGCAACGCGAATTTTTTAGATTCTTAGACGAATGGTTGAAAAAATAAAGGCACTTTTTTCAAAAATAAAAGAGATAATCGATTGGAAAATAATCGACTCTTATATTTTGAAAAAATTTCTTAGCTCCTTTCTACTAGCAATAGCACTTTTAATGGCTATTGTGGTAGTTTTTGACTTATCGGACAATTTAAGTCGTTTTCTATCAAATAATGCTCCGTTAAAAGCGATAATTTTTCAACGTTATTTTAACTTTATTCCCATTTTTGCCAATTTATTTACCAATTTATTCACTTTCATCTCCGTTATTTGGTTTACTTCTAAGCTATCAAGTCAAAATGAGATTATCTCCATTTTCAATGGCGGCGTAACTTTTTCTCGTTTTATAAGACCTTATTTGGTTGGTGCTTGCATTATTGCCTTAGCCTCATTTCTACTTGCCAACTTTTTCATTCCTCAAGCGAATGCAAATCTTGAAAAATTTAATGAAAATTATTTGAGACGAAAAAGAGATATTTCAAAATTTGATATTCATATTAAAGTTGATGATAAAACTTATATTTACGTAGAACGCTGGAAAAAAATGTCGCTTTCGGGGGAGAATTTTACGTATGAAGTTTTGGGTTCAACTTACACCCCCTATAAATTAAAAGCATCTGAAATACAATACAATATAGATAGTAAGAAGTGGACATTGACAGATTACACGATTCGTAAAATCACTTCTGACGGAACAGAAATTATCAGAACGGGGAAAACTCTTGATACGGTTTTAAATTTTCACTATTCGGAGTTCAATAAAACAGTCTCGTCTGCAGATGTAATGTCTTTTAAAGCATTGCGGAAATTCATTGATGACGAGAAAAAAAAGGGGTCAAGTTTAGTGAAGTATTATGAAATTGAAAAGCATAAGCGAACGGCGATTCCTGTAGGAACTATTATTATGACTTTGCTCGGTTTGAGTGTTGCTTCAAGAAAGGCACAGCGGGGTGTCGGCGTGCATATTTTTATAGGGTTGGCGTTGTCGTTTCTCTTTATCTTTTTCCAACAAGTTTCCAATACTTTCGCCATTTCGGGCAATCTTTCGCCTTTGATGGCCTCTTGGTTACCTAATATTATTTATCTGGTAATCTGTATTTTCATGTTACGTTTTGCCCAAAAATAATTTTATTTTAATTTTTATTAGGGCGTGTCCCCTCGCTACGCTCGGGGTCGGTCTCCGCCTACAAGTCCGCAGGAAGGAGCTATGAATAGCATAGTCGAAAAAGGAGCTTCTAAAGGCGCTCTTTTTCTCCTTGCTCTTCAAAGCTCCTTCCTTTGCGGGCTTTCCGGCTGCGCCCTCACGCACGCCAAGTTGCTTGTACCATCCAAGACTTTTAAGTCGTGGACGAAGTTATTGTGCTGATACTGTGTGTTTTAGTTAAAACTTATTTTATTATCATGTCACCCCTTCGGGGTTCGCTAAATTTTGATGTGCCTTTTTGCTACAATCATATCACCCCTTCGGGGTTCATTTTCCGCTCTCCATTTTGAACTTAAATGGCTCTGCACGAACAAGTTGGCTGCGTGAGGCGCTTAGGTGGAAAGCCCGCAAGGGCGGAAGCCGCTGGGGACGCGGCGGCAAAAAAGCGAGCTTGTAAGCTCTTTTTGCCGCCTTGCGCCCCCACGGCTTGTGCCCGCGGACTTGCAACCGGGCGCCGACCCCGAGCGCAGCGAGGGGGCACGCCCTAATAAATATTAAAATTAACTACCTGACTATCTGGATATTATAACTTTATACGAGTCAATTTAGACATATTTTGCTTCTAATTCAAGCAATCTCATCTTTCGCCATGTACCACCGGCATAACCTGCTAAAGCTCCGTTGACACCGATTACTCTATGACAAGGAACGACAACAGAGATTTTATTGTGTGCGTTTGCATTGGCAACGGCTCGTGCTGCCGTAGGTTTACCAATTATTTCTGCCTGCTTTGCGTAATTTGTGGTCTTACCATAAGGTATTTTCAATAATGCAGACCATGCTTTTTTCTGAAACTCCGTACCCATTACGTCTAACGGAATGCCAAACTCTTTTCGTTTGCCGTCAAAATATTCGGATAGCTCTATTTTAAGTTTTTTTAAATGTTGGTTTTCTTGCTGTAAAAAGGGGATTTTGAAATTTTTATAAAGTTGACGAAAATCCATATCGAGACGCTTAGAATCTTCAAATTCCAACATACATAGCCCTTTTTGCGTTGCACAAGCAATCATACTTCCCAACTCCGTTGTAAAAGATATCACATAAATCGCACTATTTTGGGAATCTTTTGGAGAAAAGCAAGGTAATTTATTATTTTCTATTATTTTTTTAATTTCATTCATAATTTAATCAAAACAACTAATAATTAAAGAAATACAAAATTATAAATATTACATTTACAAAAGAAAAAAGAACTAATATTTTTACAAACTCACATTTTTTAACGTTTATTAAGATTTTTTATATATTTTTGCACCGTCAATTAAAAACAAGATTAATATGAAAAAAATTAAAATTCTCGTATTAGCGAAACAGGTTCCGGACACGAGGAATGTCGGCAAAGATGCGATGAAAGCTGACGGGACTGTGAATCGTGCTGCTTTACCTGCCATTTACAATCCCGATGATTTATGTGCACTTGAAATGGCTTTATCGGCAAAAGATATATTAAAAAATGCCGAAGTTTATGTTATCACGATGGGACCGACACGTGCGGCTGAAATTATTAGAGAATCCATATATCGTGGTGCCGAAGAGGGTTTTTTATTAACGGATAGGAAATTTGCAGGTTCGGATACGTTGGCTACCTCCTACGCCATTGCAAAAGCGGTTGAAAAAATTAATCCCGACATTATTTTCTGCGGATTACAAGCTATTGACGGCGACACCGCTCAAGTAGGACCGCAAACGGCAGAAAAATTACATTTTCCACAAGTTACCTATGCAGAAGAGTTGTTAGAACTTGACAGCACGAAAATAGTTTTAAAAAGACGGTTAGAGCGTGGTGTAGAGACCGTTACGGCTCCACTGCCCGTTTTAGTTATCGTACATGGTTCTGCTAAAGCATGTCGTGCCCGCAACGCAAAACGAGTGATGCAATACAAACATGCCCGAACCGCTACCGAACTTCAAGAAGAGACAAGAGATTATACGGAACTTTTTACTAAAAGACCCTATCTTAAAATTGAAGAGTGGAGTGCGGATATGCTACAAGCTAATGAAGAGTATCTCGGACTTTCCGGCTCTCCTACTAAGGTGAAAAACATTGATAATGTAGTACTTGCCCAAAAGGAGAATAAAGTACTCACCGCCTCTGACCAAGATGTTGAGGAGTTGATGCTCGATTTACTGAAATCAAGGGTAATCGGTTAAAATTAAAATTATTGTAAGAACTTTCTATTATAAAACAACATGAAAAATGTATTTGTATATTGTGAAGTAACCGAAGATAAAACTATTGCTGATGTTTCTTTGGAACTTCTATCAAAAGGCAGAAAATTAGCGGAACAGTTGGGTGTTAAATTAGAAGCGGTTGTAATCACCGATGAAGCGGGTGAAACCTTGACACGGATTCAAGATTTTGGCGTTGATGTTATTCATGTAGCTGAAAACAAAGAGCTTTTCCCATACCGCACATTGCCGCATTTCAAGATTATTCACCATATTTTTCAAGAAGAAAAGCCTGAGATTGCTCTTTTCGGTGCTACGTCTGTCGGTCGCGACCTTGCGCCAAGAATTGCTTCTTCGCTTCGTTGCGGTTTAACTGCTGACTGCACTTCGCTGGAAATTGGGAATCACACGGATAATAAAACGGGAAAAGAGTATAAGAATCTGTTGTATCAAATTCGTCCGGCTTTTGGAGGAAATATTATCGCTACGATTGTCAATCCCGATACACGTCCTCAAATGGCAACGGTTCGTGAAGGAGTTATGAAATTAGAAGAGGCAACGGAGAAGAAGAAAGCGACTATTAAAAAGATTGACACGACAAAGCTTATTCAACCGGAAGATTTAATTATCAAAATTATAGATAGGCACATTGAAGCTCAAAAGGTGAATCTAAAAGCGGCGGGCATTATTATTTCCGGAGGTTATGGCATGGGGTCGAAAGAGAATTTTCAATTATTGTATGATTTGGCGAATGTATTGGGCGGAGAGGTGGCGGCAACGCGTGCGGCGGTAGACGCAGGATTCGCCGAACATGAGCGTCAAGTAGGACAAACCGGCGTAACAGTTCGTCCGAAATTATATATCGCTTGTGGAATTTCCGGCGCCGTGCAACATCGTGCCGGAATGGACCAATCAGCAAAAATCATCTCTATCAATACGGACGCCGACGCCCCGATTAATGCTATCGCCGACTATGCGGTAATAGGCGACGTACTTGAAATTATTCCGAAGATGATAGCGTATTATAAAAAACATTCAAAATAGAAAATTATGGCTAATTATTATAGTGACAACGAAAATTTAAAATTACAGTTGCAACACCCTTTAATGGAGAAAATTGTTCGTCTTAAAGAACGTGATTATAGTTTTGCTGAAAACGAGCCCATCGCTCCCGTTGATTTCGAAGATGCTATCGACACTTACGATAAAATTCTTGAAATTATCGGCGATATTAGTGCTGAAATAATTGCTCCTAATGCGGAAAGCGTTGACCAAGAGGGAGTAAGAGTAGAAAACGGAAGGGTTATTTATGCAAAAGGAACTAAAGAGAATATCAAAGCCTTGACCGATGCTAAACTGTTCGGCATGTCATTACCATATAAATATCAGGGACTTAACTTACCCATGGTTCCTTATGTGATGGCTGCTGAGATTGTGTCGCGTGCGGACGGCGGATTTGCCAATATTTGGGGGTTACAAGATTGTGCCGAAACAATTTATGAGTTTGCATCCGATGAGATTAAAGATGAGTTTTTACCTCGAATTAATCAAGGGGACACCTGCTCTATGGACTTGACTGAACCTGACGCAGGGTCGGACTTGCAAGCCGTGCAATTGAAAGCCACGTGGAGTGAAGAGAAAAACCGCTGGATGCTGAACGGCGTGAAACGCTTTATCACCAACGGAGATGCTGATATTAAATTAGTTTTGGCTCGCTCCGAAGAGGGAACCAAAGACGGTAGAGGCTTATCTTACTTTGTTTACGATAAGAAAGATAAAGGTGTAACTGTGAGACGTGTCGAAAATAAAATGGGAATCAAAGGTTCTCCGACATGTGAATTAGTTTTCAAGAATGCCCCTGCTAAATTAGTAGGCGAAAGACGTTTAGGACTTATAAAATATGTAATGTCTTTAATGAACGGAGCAAGATTAGGAGTTGGAGCACAAGCTGTAGGTATTGCCGAAGCGGCTTATCGTGAAGCATTAAAATATGCTCAAGAGCGTGAACAATTCGGGAAAGCGATTATCAATTTTCCTGCTGTATATGAATTGCTACAAAATATGAAAGCTAAAATTGACGCTTCTCGTGCTATTCTTTATGAAACCGCTCGTTCCGTTGATATCTACAAGCTTTATGAAGATATTGCTAAAACTCGCTCACTAACACCCGAAGAGAGAACGGAAATGAAACAACATAATCGTATTGCCGGAGCTTTAACGCCGATGTTAAAGATGATGTCAAGCGAATATTGTAATCAGATTTGCTATGACGCCATACAGATTCACGGAGGACCGGGATTTATGAAAGATTTTCCGGTAGAAAGAATGTACCGTGACGCACGAATTACAACTATCTATGAAGGGACAACACAATTACAAGTCGTTGCTGCAATTCGTTCCGTGATTAATAACACCTATTCGGACATTATCAAATCGTTTGCCGAACTTCCGATAACTCCTGAATTTGAAACTTTAAAGGAAGATTTGATTGAAATGACGGCAGAATTTGAAAGTGCGAGAGAGATTGTTCACAACTTAAAAAATGATGAAGCGTTGGATTTCCTTGCACGCCGCTTGGTTGAAATGGCTTCCCATATTATCATTACCTACATCTTACTTCACGATGCCTTACGTAGTAACGCCGATTGTTATTCATTTAAACGTTCAACTTACACCTATCTTCGTATGGTAAAAGCTATTCATAAAGCTCATTTATCCTATATTTCCGATTTTAAAATTGAAGATTTAGCCGACTATAAACAGCAACCTAAAATCATAGCCGACCAATCATAACAATTTTCTAAACGGAATTAATATAACAGCGACTAAAATTTCCCAAAAAGACCTCTTCCCCCAGGTTTCTAAATCAAACTTGGCACATTGTTCTAGTGTCTCATCAATATAATCAGCTACAAGAGCGACAATTTCGCTATTTTCACCGGATAGATTAATTTCGTACATATAACGAAAACTCCGATAATCAAAATTGGACGAACCTATCGAAAAGAGCTTGTTATCGACTAAGATTAATTTAGCATGAATATTTCCGGGCTGAAAAAAATAGATTTTCACTCCGTTTTTATGAAGAGAACCCAATAAAAAATTACGCATATAATCGACAACGACTACGTCCGATTTTTGTGGAATAATAACTTGGGTGCGAACACCTTTTTTCGCTACTTTAACCAAATTACTTCTTATCGTTTTGCCCGGTAAAAAATAGGGCGTTATAATAGTAATAGATTTTTGGGCATTCTTAATAAGAGAATTAAAATATTTACGTGTTTCCTGATGACGAATAGAGGGGGCTTCACGAATAATTTTAAACTCTTTATAATTGATTGTTTTATAATATTCTCTTGATTTCAGCTTCTTTTTATAATTTTTAAAGCTATCTAAAAAAATATCTTTAAAGATTGTCCCTATTTCTCCATATATTCTTAATATACTCTCTCGCCAACGAAAACTATATTTTGAGAAATTTGCAGAGCCGATATAACTAATCTCATCATCAATAACAACTATTTTCCGATGATTTCTTTCATGATTTTTAGTGAAAAGAAGAAGGGAAATAACTATTTTCTTAAAAAAACGCACAGATATTCCGGCGGCTTCCATTTTAGTAAATAGAGCAGTTTTTCTTGTTCCCCACGAATCAACGACCATTTTGACCTCAACCCCCTCTTGCGCCTTTTGAATCAACTTTTCTGCCACGCCTTGCCCAACCTCATCGTCAACAAAACGAAAGGTTTCAATATAAATGTACCGTTTAGCTTGTTGAATATCAAGTAACAGTTGTCGTATCCATTCTTTGGAAGATGAGAATAGAGAATATCTTGATAGATTTTCACCAAAACTGTTCATTTTATACTTTCTCCATATCAGTAAATTATTAAAATGTTATTTTCTCTCCATTTAGGAAAATCTGCTCAACTTTATTATCTCCGTACGAATAAGGCATATATTCAATGGACGGGATCGGCTTCGTAATAAAGAAATTAGCAATTTTCCCTCGTGTAATCGTCCCTAACTCGTCCTGTACTCCCATTGCATAAGCACTATTTAGGGTTACGGCATTAACAGCTTCTTCGGGCAATAACCGAAAAACGATACACGCCATAGAGAGAACAAGTTGCATATTTCCGGACGGAGACGAGCCCGGGTTAAAATCGGACGCCATCGCTATCGGAAGCCCGGCATTAATCATTTTCCGCGCCGGAGCTAACGGCAAGCGAAGGAAAAAAGCCGCACCCGGCAAAATTGTCGGCATCGTTTCCGAATGCAATAACACCTCAATCTCCTCATCTCCCGTATATTCCAAATGATCAACCGACAAAGCTCCATATTTCACTCCCACCTGAATTCCCCCCGAATAGTCCAATTCATTAGCATGTATTTTCGGCTTTAGCCCATATTTTATTCCTTGCATTAAAATTCGTTCCGTCTCTTCGACCGTAAAAAATCCCTTATCACAAAAGACATCAACAAAATCGGCTAAATTTTCGGCGGCTATCAACGGAATCATCTCATTGATAATAAGATCCACATAACCGCTCTGATTTCCCCGATACTCCATAGGCACCGCGTGCGCCCCCAAAAAATTGGATTTAATAGTCAATGGGGAACTCTCCTTTAAACGCCTAATCACACGAAGCATTTTTAATTCATCTTTCGTATTTAAACCGTACCCGCTCTTAATCTCTACCGCTCCCGTGCCATACGAAGCCAGCTCTTGCAAACGAAGCATTGCATCTTCAAACAACTCGTCCTCTGTCGCTTCATGCAATCGTTTTGCCGAATTTAAAATTCCACCGCCCCGTTTAGCAATCTCTTCGTAGCTCAACCCTTTAATCTTATCGACATACTCTTTTTCACGACTTCCTGCGTATACAATATGCGTGTGCGAATCGCAAAAGGAAGGAAAAACCATTTTTCCCGTAGCATCAATAACTTCTAACTTCTCCTTTACAGACGCATATTTCTTAATTGAAAATTCGCTCATTTCGCCATAATCGAAGAATTTATTACCAACTATCACTAAAAAGGCATTTTCAATAAAAGGGAGGTTTTTCATAGCCTCGCCCGCTCGAAAAGTAATGAATTCACTTTCTGTTTGTACAAGAGCTTTAATATTCTTAATAATATATCCCATAATAAAATATTTTAAATTATTTGTAACTTTGCAATGTTAATTGAAAGCGAAAAAATTCTCGGTTCAAAGATACAACTTATCTGTTTTTTGTCGTTAATAAAACAAGAATAAAAAGATTAAAAAATGTTATAAGCATGAATAATAGAATCTTTCTTTATTTTTTTCTACTTTTTTATTTTTTAATGATACTCCCCACTTCTCTTAGTGCAGTAAATAATGAAGAGTTAATGAAGCAAGCAAATGAGGCGTATCAAGCAAAAAAATATAATGAAGCCGTAAATCTATACCTGCAAATTGTCAACAATGGCAATGAAGGAGCGGTTCTTTATTACAATTTGGGAAATGCTTATTACAAGTGCAAAGAGCCTGCAAAAGCAGTACTTTGGTACGAAAGAGCGTTACGATTGTCGCCCAATAATGAAGACATTCAACACAATATCGCTTTCGTTAATCAAAGTTTTGTTGATAAAATTGACGTTCTACCTTCACTATTTCTTGTTCGCTGGTGGAACTCTCTCTCGCATAGTCAAACGTCACGTAACTGGGCAATCCTCAGTATCGTTTTTTCGTTTCTCTTTTTTGCATCGCTCATCGGCATCCTATTTAGTCAAAAGAAGTGGCTTCGCTCACTCTCTCTTTTACTATCCTTTGTTTTTCTTTTTACGCTTATTTTGAGTATTATCTTTGCTAATCGAGAAAAGAATCGATGGAACGATGTCCCCGAAGCTATTGTGATGCAAAGTGTTGTGAGTGTAAAGAGCTCCCCCGATAACTCAAGCAACGATCTCTTTGTAATTCACGAAGGACTAAAAATCAAAGTAACCGACCGACTTCAAGATTGGATTGAAATTAAGATTCCAAGCGGCGAGAGGGGATGGATTCAGGTTAAAAATATTGAAATTATATAACTTTAAAAACTAAATAAATAAGTCATGATGGACAGTACAAACATTAAAGAATTGAACGAACGTATTCAGCAGGAGAGTTCTTTCGTTGACATCATCAACATGGAAATGAATAAAGTGATAGTGGGACAAAAGATGATGATAGAACGACTTTTAATCGGTTTGCTTTCTAATGGACATATCTTATTGGAAGGGGTACCGGGACTTGCAAAAACTTTAGCTATCAAATCGTTATCCAGTATCATCGATGCTAAATTCAGTCGTATTCAATTTACACCGGATTTACTACCTGCAGACGTGATTGGAACGATGATTTACAACCAAAAAAATGAAGATTTCTTAGTAAAAAAAGGACCTATTTTTGCTAATTTCATCTTAGCTGATGAGATAAATCGAGCCCCTGCAAAAGTACAGAGTGCTTTATTGGAGGCGATGCAAGAACGTCAAGTAACTATTGGTGAAAAGAGTTATCAGTTAGATGAACCTTTTTTAGTGATGGCAACGCAAAACCCTATAGAACAAGAAGGTACGTATCCACTTCCGGAGGCACAGGTTGACCGTTTTATGCTAAAAGTAGTAATTCCTTATCCCAATAAAGAAGAGGAAAAAGCTATTTTGCGTCAACATCTGCTTGCTAATTACCCGACTGTTAATACTGTTTTAAAACCGGAAGATATTATCAAAGCAAGAAGTGTAGTAAAAGAGGTTTATATTGACGAGAAAATTGCAAATTATATTACTGACATTGTTTTCGCCACTCGTTATCCTTCTGAGTACAAATTGGGCAAATACGCAAACATGATTTCTTACGGAGCGTCTCCACGTGCAACAATTAATATGGCTTTAGCAGGACAGGCTTACGCTTTCATTAAACGCCGCGGATACGTCATTCCAGAAGATATCCGTGCCATTTGCCACGATGTGCTTCGCCACCGAATTGGACTGACCTACGAAGCCGAAGCCGAAAACATCACCTCCATTGATATTATTAACGATATACTCAATACTATAGAAGTGCCCTAAAATGCCACTTTAACTAAATTGTCGGTTGTATGGAATCTACAGAACTTATCAAAAAAGTTAGAAAAATTGAAATCCGAACAAAAGCTCTTTCGCAGCAAATTTTTTCGGGACAATATCATAGTGCCTTTAAGGGACGAGGTATGGCTTTCAGCGAAGTGCGACAATATAATTATGACGATGACGTCCGCTTTATTGACTGGAACGTAACCGCCCGCTTTAACCAACCTTATGTCAAAATTTTTGAAGAAGAACGTGAACTAACGGTTATGTTACTGATAGATGTCAGCGGTTCAAACCTATTTGGCACTCACGGACAATTTAAAGCCGATTTAATTACAGAATTAGCAGCCGTCCTCTCTTTTTCCGCTATTCATAACAACGATAAAGTGGGGGTTATCTTTTTTAGCAATAAAGTAGAGAAATTTATTCCCCCTAAAAAAGGGAAAAGCCACATTTTACGCATTATCCGGGAATTAGTAAGCTACACCCCTTCGCAAGTCGATACCAATATTAGCGAAGCCTTACGCTATCTCACAAACGTTATTAAGAAAAAGTGTACGGCTTTTATTATCTCCGATTTTATTGATTTGGATTTTGAACAAGCACTAAAAATTGCCTCCAATAAACATGATATAGTTGCACTTCATATTACCGATTTTCGTGAGATAAAAATGCACGATTTAGGGCTTGTAAAAGTCAAAGACCCGGAAAGCGGTTCATTCTATCTTGCTGACACTTCGGATATTAGAACACGAAGAGAATATGAAAAGTGGTGGAATAATTTGAGACAACAAAATAGAGAGATTTTTAAACGTACGGGAGTAGATGTAGCAACGCTACAGACAGGAGAAGATTACGTAAAAGAACTCTCCGAACTATTTAAACGTAGAGGATAAATTAGGGTTTGTTCTTTATTTGGAACGCCAACGCATACATTTTCATCTGTTTTATCATAGACGCTAAGCCATTGGAACGTGTCGGCGAAAGGTGGTCTTTCAGCCCAATCTCATCAATATAAGTTAGTTGCGTATTGATAATAGCTTCGGGAGTTTGATTTGACAAAACACGAATAAGTAAATTGATAATCCCCTTTGTAATAACAGCATCACTATCTGCCGTATAAATCACTTTTCCGTCTTTATACTCCGCATGTAACCAAACCTGCGACTGACAACCGGTAATCAAATATTGCTCGGTTTTATATTTCGGGTCAATTAAAGGAAGTGATTTCCCTAACTCAATGATATAATTATATTTATCCATCCAATCTTCAAAAAATGAAAATTCGGTGATAATATTTTTTTCTATTTCATTTATGTCCATATCTTAAAACTCTGATTTTTAATTCATTAACTTTTTCTGTCTCTCAAGAGATTGCTGATGCAAAAGTTCTAAAAATTTTTCAATAAATTGTAAAAAATTTTCATCTTTTAGAACAACTTCGTGATAACTATTGATAGCTTTCTGCCATTGTTGCGGTTGTACCAAAGGTAAATTATATTTTCTCTTAATCACTGCTATCTCATCAACAATAGACATTCTTTTTGCTAATAGTTCTGCTATTTGTGCGTCTATTCCTTCGATTAGATTACGTTTCACTCTCAACTCTTCCTCTCCGGGTTCAGTCGTTTGAGATTTAAAAACCAACGAAGAGAGGAGGGACTTAAGACGTTGAGGGGTAATTTGTTGTTCCGCATCACTTAGGGCTTGAGCAGGACAACAGTGTGTTTCTATCATTAACCCGTTAAATCCGTAATTTAAAGCTATTTGTGCAATTTTTTCAATATAACGAGCTTTCCCGGCAATATGAGAAGGGTCACAAATAAGAGGTATTTCAGGATACTTAACTTTAAAATCTATCGCCAACTCCCAAAGAGGATTATTCCGATAGATTTTCTCGTTATTGTCAGAAAAGCCACGATGAATAGCCATAACTTTATTAACACCGAAATTTAAAAACCGTTCAATTGCGCCCGTCCAGAGTTTAAAATCAGGGATTAACGGATTTTTAATCATAATTGTTATATCACTCCCTTGTGCTGCTTCCGCTAATTCTTGCACTACAAAGGGATTAACCACGGTGCGTGAGCCTATCCAAACGGCACGAATATTATTTTTAAGACATTGCTCAATATGTTTCGGTTTGGCAATTTCAACACAAACAGGAATTTTATAAATAGTACTCAACTCATCAAGCCAAGGTAGTGCCACTTCGCCAACACCTTTAAACGCATTGGGATTGCTTCTCGCTTTCCAAACGCCGGCGCGAAAATAAGAGAGCTTAATTTCACTATTTAAAAATTGTTTACCGAGTTGTTCTGCGGTCGAAAATAATTGTTCCTTACTCTCTGCCGCACACGGTCCCGCAATAATTATCGGATCCATGATGTAACTTTTTATAAATAAACCCTTGCAAAATAGTCATCTACAAGGGTTTTTGTGGAGCTAACTGGAATTGAACCAGTGACACACGGATTTTCAGTCCGTTGCTCTACCGACTGAGCTATAGCTCCGCTCTGAGAAATTTCAGACTGCAAAAATACATTTTTTTTTATATAAAACATTTTTTATCTTTTAAAACTTTTTCTATCTTTGTTCTTTGTTAAAAGCAACATAAACATTAACTATTCTGTCATTATTAGTTGCATACGGTCTTCATATTTTAATAAAATTTTATAATGATTGCTGTTTTTCGATTTATTCACTCCCATTTTGTACGACTAATAGCGGGTTTGATATTTTTTATCAGCCTCTTCTTCGTACAAGTGAATAGAGTCGCCGCACAATGTACCATCACCATTGACATGTACGACTCGTGGGGCGATGGGTGGAATAATGCAGAAATTGACATCTATATCGGGGGGAGTTATTATACTTCCGTAGGATTAACTTACGGCTCAAACGGCACCTATACCTTTACCGTCCCCACAGGAAGTACAGTCTCCTTTTATTGGTATCCCGGCTATTGGGACGATGAATGTTATTTTTTTATTGATGAAGGATATAACACGCTATATTCCTGCTACGACGCTTCCTATTTACAAGGAACTTTTTTCACCTACACGTGTGGCGGTGGCGGCGGCGACCCTCCTGTAACCGTATGTACAAGTAATGTCGTTTTAAACATTAATGGAACTACGCCCGCCCCTCATTTAGAAGCTGACGGTTTCTACTATATTGATGTTTGTCCGGGACAAACTATCAATTTTGTAGCAAATGCCGTTCCGAACTCTTCAAATCTCACTTTTTCTTGGTCATTTCAACATTTTGTAAACCAAACCCCTGTTTCTCAAACAGCAACAGGACGTACGACATCATTCACTCCTACTGCCTCCACAGGTCATAATTTTATCGTTATGGTTGAAGATGCACAAGGCTGTAAAAGTTTTTTTACCGGACGCATTCGAGTCTCGGAAAATCCTATTGCTCACATAACACCCTCCGGCACCATCTGTGCGGGAAGTACCGAACAATTAACCTTGGGTTATGACCAAAATTCTATTATACAAGTCGAACCTATTCAAAACGAACAAGAGGTAAGCATGGGCATTGGAGGAGCCACCTTTATTCCCGATGGTCCGAACTGCCCGGACGCGTGCTACACAAGCTCCGTTATTTTTACCAATTTTTCAAATACCGATGTACTGCAAAATGCCTCAGACCTGATTTCTGTCTGTATTAACTTAGAACATACATACGCTGACGATTTATCTATCTATTTAGTTTGCCCTAACGGAAGCAGTACAATGTTACTGAATAATCACTATCTATGGCGATCAGGACTTATGTTTGGCACGCCAAACTTCTCTGATAATTCAGGAAATTACTGTACTTCCACCGGAAACCCACCCGGTGTAGGTTGGAACTATTGCTGGTCCCAAAATAATCAATTTAGCTACGGAAATAGTGGATTTTCAAATATGTACGCAGGCTTATCGTCAGGAGGATATGCTTTTGAAGATTATGCCTATAATGCCGGACATGACTATACCTATTATCGCTCTGAATACGGCTATACGCAACGGAGTGTCGATTCAACCCATCTTTCCTCAGGAACGCAATATTATGCACCTGTCGGCTCTTTCTCTTCGTTGGTCGGTTGCCCATTAAACGGCGAGTGGCAAATTCAAGTTTGTGATACTTGGGCAGGTGATAACGGTTATGTTTTTTCGTGGGAACTTAACTTCTCACCAAATCTCATTTCTCCGACATGGTCGTACAATGTTCCTATCGACCATGTGGATTGGAGTTGTAATTGGGCAACTATCGTTAATGACACTACCGTTAACATCTCCCCACCAATAGGCACTGCCCCGGGAAGTTACTCCTGTACTTTTACCATTCATGATGCTTTTGGCTGTACTTATTCCGACCAATATCCCATCGAAGTGAGTACTCCTACTATCACTTCTACTTCGGCTACAGACGCCATTTGCGGCGAACCGACCGGCACGGCAACCGTCATTTCTCCTAATGCAGTAAGTTATAGCTGGAATACAAACCCCGTGCAAACTACCGCAACAGCTACCGGATTAGCCGCAGGAAATTATATTGTTACCCTCACCGATGCACACGGTTGTACGGCAACGGCATCAGTTAACGTTCCGGGGTCTTCAGCTGATATAAATCTGGTTATTACTGCTTCGAGTCTCCATTTATGTCCCGGAGAAACGGCCACGCTAACCGCTTCGGGCGCTAATAGCTATGCATGGAATACCGGAGCAACAACCAGTTCAATTACCGTTACCGCCGGAACTTATACGGTTACAGGAAACGTGGACGGCTGTGAAGTTACAGAAGAAATTACAATAATGGAATCGCCACCGATGCAAATCACTTTTGATGTCGTTAATCCTATTTGTAATGACCCTAACGGAGAGTTGACCGCCAATGTAACAGGGGGCATTCCGCCATATCAGTATCGATGGAGTAACGGACAACAAACAGCGAGCATGCAAAATCTGCCCGCTGCAACCTATTTGGTTACCGTTACCGATGATTATGGCTGCACAAAAACTGCATCTATCGAATTAACAAGCACCGCTCCTACCGTTTCGGTTACCACCACTCAATCCCACTGCGGACAGTACGACGGAACCGCTATTTTACACATCTCCAACGGGATTCCTCCCTACTCTT
>ENA-UPXM01003680-UPXM01003680.1-activated-sludge-metagenome-genome-assembly--contig:-NODE-3680-length-16423-cov-5.354839_pt1 | contig 16423 bp, 14 predicted proteins | sample MGYA00238178_ERZ772708 | MGnify/ENA primary metagenome ERZ772708 (study PRJEB29002, sample SAMN05720212) | activated sludge metagenome | isolation source: anaerobic digester from wastewater... | reverse complement strand
TAGTATTTTTAAAACTTTTGACAAATCTGTTGTTCAATCTCCCTGCCCAAAGGTGCGCTCCGTAACCATGAAATAATTCATCTCCACCATCTCCAGTTAAAACAAAAGGAAATTTCTCTGAAACGATTTTAGATGCGAACATCGTTGGGATTGCCGACGAATCGGCATATGGTTCATCATATTGAAAAATCATTTTTGGAATATACTCTATGGCTTCTTTTGAGCTGAATTTCAACTCATTATGTATTGACCCTATATGTTTTGATATTTTTTGTGCCCAGACACTTTCACTATTTTTATCATTATCAAATTTTACATAGAAAGTGTTTATGGGTTCTTCAGCGTGTTTGGCTGATATAGCTGATATTAGAGAAGAGTCTATTCCTCCGCTAAGCATTGCGCCAATTTTCTTATGGCCAGCCATGCGAAGTTTTACTGAATCGTTTAGTAAATCATCTAATTCTTGAATAGCCTGTTGTTCTTCATCTGTTGTGTAGTCAGTAAATTGCTTACTATTAATATCCCACCATTTATTTATTTCGAAGTCTGAAAAAGAGAATTTGATCATAGAGCCTTGCTCTAATTTATAAATATTCTGATAAATAGTTTGTGGAGACGGAATATACCCCAAATGTAAATAACGAGCTATTGAATCGTTGCTAATATTTAAGTTTTCCCTAACTTTAGGGATGGTGATAAGTGATTTTAACTCACTACCAAAAGCAAATGAGTCAAAATTTTGTATATAGTATAAAGGTTTTATTCCTATTCGGTCACGGTATAAAAACAACTCATAGTTTTTGCGATCATAAATTGCAAATGCAAAAGCTCCGTTAAGCTCTAGTATAAAGTCTGTACGGTTATTAATAAACAACTCAAGAATTACCTCTGCATCGTTATTTGTTGTTAATTTTAAATTATATCTTTTAGCCAGCTCGGCACAATTATAAACCTCTCCACTGTAAACAATTACATAGCGTTTACAACTGCTGAACAACGGCTGTTTGGCTTGATGTTTCGATATTTTTTTTGAGTCATTATGTGCTAGTACAACATAATCATCTGTATAAAAACCTACATTATCATACCCTCTATGTTGCATTGATTCAACCATGCGATACGTTGTCACAATTTCTGAACTAAGAAAGTTACAATATATACCGCATATGCCGCCCATAGTTAAAAACTTTAATTAGTGACAAAGGTAATTATTTATCTCTGATACTAAAACAAATAGCTACGTAAGACGATAGCTACCATATGAATGATATAAGCTCCTAGATTAACAAATAGTAATAAGGCAAAAATAAAACTTATTGTTGATTTTGAAATCAGTTTGGGTTTATGTCAAATATATTATTTGGTTTTTTTCAATTAATTGTTCGGAACGATATCTAAAAAAAAGATTTACAATGGCTACAACATCTTTTTGACAATATTTTACTATCCTTGGCAAATCGCCATCGCTCCAGTATACCGAGTGAACTTGACTGCCATCAATATCATCTTTAGGTGTTGGAATTTTAAATATGTATGTTAATAAATCCAAAGAAGTATAGTGTTTATAATCTCCAAATTTCCAAAGTTCCATTGTGTCGAAATGCCTTACTTCCCACGGTTTCTTGCCCGCTATATTTAGAATTGCCGGTATTGTTAAACCGTTAATTAGCATTCGTCGTGCTATGTATGGAAAATCGAACTCCTTGCCATTGTGCGCACATAAGTACTTTGTATCATCATTAAAGGATTTGTTAAGCATCTCAGAAAAGTCGACAAGTAACTCTTTCTCAGTATCATTATAAAAGGATTTTATTCTTAGTGTTAAATCATCACCCTCTTTTGCAACTATTCCACAGCTAATGCATATTATTTTTCCAAATTCTGCATAAATTCCTGCTTTTGCAAATAGTGTTTCTGGATCTTCATCAGCTGATTTTGCTATCTGCGCCGCTTTTTTATCCCACAGAGCCTTACCTTTACTGTCAAGATGCTTATAATCAGGAACACATGGCACAGTTTCAATATCTAAAAATAAAATATTATTTAATGGTATATCATTCATACTTCTAATGTTTACTTTTAGGATATTTGTTGCAATTTAAAAATTAAATTTTGATACCCAAAATATTTTTTTGCAATGATTCGGTTGAATCTTTTCTGTCGTTGCTCGTGACGGAAACTATTAATTGTAAAAGTATAATGTTTTCAAACGCAATTATGGAAAATTATAAACGAAAATCGTGGATTGCTAAATCAAACATGGGCCAAACTTTATCTTTGTTTGATATAATGGCTTTATCAGTAGGGACTTTCCAATCAATATTCAATTTTGGGTCAAATATATTAACTCCTGCTTCAAATTGCGGATTGTAGTAATCATCGCACTTATATTGTACTATACAAGTTTCACTCAGAACCGAGTATCCGTGTGCAAATCCCTTAGGAACAAATATTTGTAAAAAATTGTCAGAAGTAAGCTCAATACTGAAATATCGTCCATAAGTAGGCGAACCTTTGCGTAAATCTACAACAACATCTAAAATAGCCCCTTCTACCACTCGCAATAGTTTTGATTGCGCATAAGGAGCTAATTGATAGTGAAGCCCTCGAATTACTCCATAACTCGATTTGGCTTGATTATCTTGTATAAACAAATTGTTGATACCATTGTCTGAGAACTCTCTATGATTATACGATTCGTAGAAATAACCCCGATCGTCTTTAAAAACCCTTGGTTCTATAACAAGCAGATTTGGAAAATCAGTTTTAATTATTTGCATATCTAATTTTTCTCTCCTGTATTAAATTTATTCTTCAGCTAATTTTAATAGATATTCTCCATACTCATTGTTTTTCAACTCATTAGCAAGAACAAGAAGTTGTTTCTTATCAATAAAACGTTTTTTATATGCAATCTCTTCGATACATGCAATTTTCAAACCTTGTCTGTGTTCAATTGTGGAAACATAGTTTGAAGCATTTAATAGGCTTTCATGAGTCCCTGTATCAAGCCATGCAAAACCTCGTCCAAGAATCTCGACATTTAGTTTGTCTTCATTTAAATAGATGCGATTCAAATCTGTTATTTCCAATTCGCCTCGTTTACTTGGTTTAAGTGACTTGGCTTTGGAGACAACAGTATTATCATAAAAATATAGTCCTGTTACAGCGTAATTACTTTTTGGATTTGCTGGTTTCTCTTCCAAACTGATAACTTTACCATCTTCATCAAATTCAGCAACTCCATATCGCTGTGGATCTCTAACCCAGTATCCGAAAACAACAGCACCGTCTGTGATACTTGCAGCACGTGACAAGCGTTTTGAGAAACCATGACCATAAAAAATATTGTCGCCTAATATAAGACAAACAGGATCGTTGGAGATAAACTCCTCGCCAATAATAAAAGCTTGTGCAAGTCCATCCGGAGAAGGTTGTATTGCATATTTAATATCCAAGCCTACCTGATGTCCATCGCCCAATAGGTCTTTATATAAGTGGATGTCTTTTGGTGTGCTAATTATAAGTATCTCCTGTATTCCTGCCAACATTAATACTGATAAAGGATAATAGATCATTGGCTTATCATAAACCGGAACAATCTGTTTTGAAATACTTTTAGTTATTGGATATAAACGCGTACCCGCACCGCCTGCTAAAATTATACCCTTCATGATATCACTATAGATTTTTTAGTTTATATTTCCTGTTCGACAATAATAATTAACTTCCAATATGAAAATATATTGCGTCTGTTTGTCTATTCTGGATTTTAGTTGTTGATTTTCCAATCATTCAAATTGGTAGTTTTCAGCAACTCATCAAAGTAACTAATGGTTTTAACTAATCCTTCTTCAAGAGCTACTTTGGGCTCCCAACCGTTCAACACCGATTTTGCCATTGAAATATCAGGTTTTCGTTGAACTGGATCGTCTGAAACTGGTGGCAGGTAAATAATTTTAGACCTACTTCCTGTTAGTTTAATTACTTTCTCTGCAAGCTCTTTTATAGTAAACTCAACGGGATTGCCAATATTTATGGGACCAGTAATTGTATTATCAGTTCCCATCATTCGAATCATTCCCTCAATCAGGTCATCAATATATTGGAAACTGCGCGTTTGCGAGCCTGTTCCGTATATAGTAATGTCTTTATTTTGAAGTGCTTGTATTATAAAATTACTCACTACTCTGCCATCATTTGGATGCATTCGAGGACCATAGGTATTAAAAATTCTTACTATTTTAATTTTAACATTGTTTTGCCTGTGATAATCCATAAACAAAGTTTCAGCACAACGTTTACCTTCATCATAACATGAACGAATTCCAATAGGGTTAACATTTCCCCAATATGACTCAACTTGTGGGTGAACTTTCGGGTCGCCATATACCTCAGAGGTTGATGCTTGAAGCACCTTAGCCCTAATTCGTTTTGCCAAACCTAACATGTTGATTGCACCCATAACCGATGTTTTTATGGTTTTTATTGGATTGTACTGATAATGTACAGGAGAGGCGGGACATGCCAAATTGTATATTTCATCAACCTCAATGAAAAGAGGGTGTGTGATGTCATGTCTAATTAATTCAAAATAAGGATTTTGCAGCAAGCGAACAACATTTCGTTTATCACCGGTAAAGTAATTATCCACAGCAACAACCTCACAATTTTCAGAAAGTAATCGTTCACATAAATGCGAACCGACAAACCCTGCTCCTCCTGTTACCAATACACGCTTCATATAGGTTTAGTTAAAAGTTAAAAACAATTAAAACTAAGAGACGGTAAAGTTAAGAGTTTTTCTCTAATAGGAGTAATTTTTTTTATCTATTCGAGTAGGTGTGTATGTTCAACAAAAAAACTATTTTTAAAATTAACTAAAAAGAGTTGTGACTTTGCGCGAGTGACAGCCGTGTAGAGCCAGCGAAGATACTCTAGGTTCAGCATTTCATCGGTAAAATATCCCTGATCTACAAAAACAGCATCCCACTGACCTCCCTGAGCCTTGTGACAAGTTATAGCATAGGCATATTTAACGCGCAATGCATTGAAATACGGATTTTTACGTATTTCTTGAAAGCGTTTGCGTCTGTTTTTAATATCAGCATACTCGCTTTCAACTGCACTGTACAGATTAGCACTCTGTTCATCTGTAATATCGGCAGCTGAACTATGTAATGTGTCTAGTAGTATAACAACGTCTAATTCAATATCTTTTGAGTCTAACAGAGCTATAGTCGCATCGGCAAATCGAAAACCGTATTTTTCTATTATTTTTCTGATTCGTTTTAGTTGTATTATATCTCCGTTTGCAATAAATTTTTGTTCCTCATTGTCTGAAGTCCAAAAGTAGTTGTTTCGGACCACCATAAGCATTTCTCCGGAAACTAACTCATCATCGTGCCACAGGACAGATTGCCGAATGCCCATATTATATATTAGTGCAGATTTATTGGTTCTTGTGATAACAGAAACCTGATCTCTACCAAACTTATTGTATGCAGACTCAATTTGTTCAACAAATTCAGAACCATTAACAGATTGAACATCAGAATGGTTTTTTAAACCAAAAAAAGGGGGAGAGTAATCTTTATTCGCCAATTTAGCACGTATATTAGTTGCATTTAGTAGAATGCCTGAATTTTCAGTTTGACGAATAACATCTCTTAAAACAGTAACTATTACACTTTTCCCGTATTTCTCTATCTCTTGTTCTTTCAAAGCTGGGCTAAGAATTGTCCCAACGGGTGGCAACTGTGCAACATCTCCCGACAATATTATCTTGCATTTAAAACCATTGTTAACAAATTCAATCAAATCGCCAAGAAGATTTCCTGAGCCAAAAAAATTGTTCTCTACCGAATGGTCACCAATCATAGAAGCCTCATCGATAATAAATATCGCATTCTTATGCAAATTAACATTCAACTCGAAACCGACATTATAATCCGAGCCACTTTTTTGACGATATATTTTTTTGTGAATTGTAGTGGCTGTTGTGTCTGAATATTGTGCCAAAACTTTAGCTGCACGTCCTGTAGGCGCGAGTAAAACAACTTGTTGGTTCATTTTTTTTAACACATTGACCAAGGCGGCAATCACAGTTGTTTTTCCTGTTCCGGCATAACCTCTTATCAGCAATACTTGATCATTACGTTCCGATACTATAAAACCACCAAGTTTCTCAATAACTATACTTTGATCATTTGTTGGAGGATATCCAAGCTCCTTTAAAATCAATCCCGACAAATGTTTATCAAGCATCTGCAAATTTTTTATTCTGTGCAATACAAAGATAGTTTTAATATTAATTTTGTCATAAAACAAACAAAGTTTAGCTAAAAATGAAAATAAAGTAATTTAAAGATGAAAAAACAGTTATGTAACAGGAAAATATTTTTAAATTTGCAATGTTTTGAAGTAATTAATAAAATCACATAAATCAAATTAAAACAATGAAAAGAGCCTTACAAATTTTCTTAATCCTTTTAATAGTTGGATTAGGTTATATTTTATTTGAAAGCATTATGAGTCCTATTCGATTCGATAGAGAAAAGAATTTTAGGTATGAAAGGGTAATATCACGCCTCAAAGAGATTCGTGAAGCGCAAGTGTTGTATAAGTCTGTAAACGGCAGATATACAGCTGGTTTTGATACGTTGATTACATTTATTAAAAACGGAGATGTTCCTGTAGTAAGAGCCATTGGAAATATACCTGAAGAGTTTATCGACTCGTTAAAAAGCCGTACAAAAGCAGAACAATTAGCTTTGAAACTTGGGCTTATTACTCGTGATACAATCAGAGTACCTGTTATGGATAGTTTATATAAAGACAATCCAACAGGACCCGATTCAATGCAATACATTCCATTTAGTGGTGGCAAAAAGTTCAACTTAGGAACAGCAGATGTTAAAGCTTCAGGATTGGTTGTTAACGTATTTGAATCTAGCGCATTGAATGAAGACATTCTAAGAGGATTGGACGAACAACTCATAATCAACCTTAATGACGGTAAACCATATCCTGGTCTAAGAGTAGGTTCACTCACCGAATCAAACAACAATGCAGGAAACTGGGAATAGTTAAATGTATCGCATAAAATCTAGCTTAGAGTATCCCGATCCGGTATTCGATATCGGGTTAACTACAGCTTACGAAATATCCATCCAGGCTTCGCCGGATGGATTTTCGTTTTGTATAGCAAACCCTATTAACTATCACATTCTATTCATTAAAGAGTATTGTTTTGTCGAAAAGCTTGCAATTGACGACATTGCACAACTCTTCAGTGAAATAAACTACTGGGACGACTTGCTACGCTTGCCCTATAAAAGAACCAAGTTAATGTATTCGTCACAGCAGGTCACACTTGTTCCCGATTCGCTTTTTAGTGCTCAAAAAGCACAAGAGTTATTAAATTCACTATATATGCCCTCGGCTTATAGTGAAAATGTTGTCGTAAATCATATTAAAACCTTGGATATTTGGAGTGTATCATCAATTCCAACTCCTATATACTCCACGTTAAACAATCATCAACCTACGGCAACTATATACAATTCGGTTGTACCAATATGCGAAAGAATGGTATCTGAAAGCTTTACAGGGGGGCAAACTCAAATCATAGTAAACAAAAACGGAACTTGGATAGACCTGTTTATTACCGAAAACGGCAGGTTAACACTGCATAATCAATATAACTATCTCAATCACACAGACATGTGTTATTTTGTAGCTAATGCAGTTGACCAACTAAGCATCGATGCTGACAAGCTTATAATAAGATTAATTGGAGATATTGACCAGCAATCTGAAGAGATACCACTGTTGAAAAAATATTTTCCAAATGTTGTGTTAGAAAAAAATCATTCCATATTTCATGGAAAAGTGATTGACAGAATACCATTGCACAGATATATCAACCTGATGAACCTACATTTATGCGTATAATAGGAGGAACATTAGGCGGCAGAATTATCAAGGTTCCCAACGATTTCAAGTCGAGACCAACCACCGACCTTGCCCGTGAAGCACTATTTAACATATTATCGAATAGATACGATTTCGAAGAGTTAACTGTATTAGACCTCTTTTCAGGAACTGGCAGCATACTGTATGAGTTTTATAGCCGTGGAGCAACAAAAATATCGGGTGTTGAGATTAATCCACGCTACGTTTCGTTTATTAAAAAGAATTTCGAAATCTTTGATATTCAGGGCATACAGATAATTTGTGCCGACAGTCTTAAATATATAAAGCGAGCACCAAAAGAGCATTTTGATTTAGTCTTTTATGATCCCCCGTTTGATTTTAAAGAGAGGTTGACAATTATTGATCAAATTTTTGATAACAATATTCTAAAACCCGATGGAGTAGCTATTTGTGAACACTCTCCAAACGACAACTATTCACAAAACCCATATTTCACAGAATCTAGGCACTACGGCAAAGTGAACTTTAGCTTTTTCAGTAAAGAACACTGATAACACGGATTTACACAGATTTCGGAAAGCTCACACATTGATATATAATAAATTGCATTTACTTCGATGGTTGTTGAGTTTATCGAAGTGACTATCAATGGTTTTTAGTGGTGGCTGCTGCTACTCAGAAGATATCTCTTTTTCAATTAAGTAATCATTTCTGTCTTTTGCCGAACGTGAAACCAATTCAGCAACGAATCCTGCCAGAAAGAGCTGTGTACCAATAATCATTGATGTTAAGGCAATATAAAAATATGGGCTTTCGGTAACACGTTCAGCACTAATTTGGTTAAAAACCATATATAACTTATGTGCTCCTAACCAAGCTGCTGCAATAAATCCAATCAAAAACATTAAAGTTCCCAATAAACCAAACAGGTGCATTGGTTTCTTGCCAAACCGTGTTATAAAAAGTATCGACATCAGGTCGAGAAAGCCATTTATAAATCTCTCTAATCCAAATTTTGTTACACCATATTTTCGTTTCTGGTGTTTTACAACTTTTTCACCAATATGAGTATAACCTGCCTGTTTAGCTATCACTGGGATATAACGGTGCATCTCTCCGTAAACCTCAATGTTTTTAACCACCTCTTTTTTATAAGCTTTTAATCCACAATTAAAATCGTGCAGTTTGATTTTTGTACAAACACGTGCTGTCCAATTAAACAATCGGCTTGGAATTGTTTTAGATAGTGGATCGTAACGTTTCTTTTTCCAGCCCGATACCAAATCATAATTCTGTTTGGTAATCATATTGTAAAGAGCTGGTATTTCATCGGGACTATCTTGTAGGTCGGCATCCATCGTAATAACAACATCACCCTCTGCAGCTTGAAAACCACAATGCAACGCTGCCGACTTTCCATAATTACGTTTAAACTTTATGCCTCGTACTGAACCATATTCCGTTGCTAATCTCTCTATCTCTTTCCACGATTTATCTGTACTACCATCGTCAACAAGAATTATTTCGTAGGTAAAGTTATTATCATACATTACTCGATTAATCCAGTCAACTAATTCGGGCAAGCTCTCTTCTTCGTTAAATAGTGGAACAACTACAGATATATTCATTTCGATTCTTTTGTATTGATTTTATTCAATTTCAGACATATCTTTATCGAAAGCTGATGTATCTTTCTGGATATTAGATTTTTTTGATTGTAAAAATGCTGCTATTATCAGCGAATATATGGCTACGCTGATAACTAATCCAAACAACATGCTAAATGCTAATACACCAGGCGTTAGAAATTTCTGTAAAAGAGACATTACTGACTCTAATTGGCCATCAGTATAAAGTCCTGTTTGAAGATAAGCATCTTGCGTTGCCAGCAAAAACTCATTGAGTGCATCTGGGCTAAATTTATAAAACAGATAATTGAAAAAAGCAACTATCAATGAAGAGTATAAGCCAATCAAGAAAGATGTTTTAAATGCAGTTCCGTAGGTAAAGATAATATTGGGATTACTGTTCCTGTACTGTCGTGTAAAGAAAAATAATCCAATAATTGTCATAACGGTATTTGCTGTTCCTGCATAGCTCTCAGAATCATTAATTTTACCTGTTGATAAATAAAAAATAAATGTAAGGAGTATTAGTACCGCTCCCACAATTGCGCCGTGTTTAGCACAATAACTGTTTAGGGTGTTTTTTTTATCGTTGACCATAATTTAGATTTTAATTTTATAGTACAAATATATACAAAGTTGATTAATTTATGACATCTGATTGTTAAAATAGAGATATAGCGAACTGTTTCCGACAAATATATGCTCATTGTGCTCTGCGCTGATTTTTGGAGCTATAACTCCGTTGCCAAAATTTCTTAATCCTATAAATCTTCGTGCCTCGTCCCATAAATCTTGCTCTATAAAGCTATTTAAAACTTGCAATCCTCCCTCAACTATAACTGATTGTATTTTAAGACTGTACAATCGGTGCAAAATTTTCTGTAATGATGTTTCAATGTCAATTTGTTCAACTACGATATCTAATTTGTTGTAGTTATTTGGTTGAGTTGTAAAGAGTATAGTTGGTTGTGTCTCATTAAAAACATTCAAATTGTGTGGCAAGTTGCCTTGTTGGTCTAAAACAATTCGTTGTGGATTTCTACCCGAGGTAAACCTGACGTTTAAATAGGGATTATCTAACAATGCGGTGTTGCTGCCTATTAGTATAGAATCCTCCTCGGTTCGCCAACGGTGCACCAATACGCGCGATTCGTCGTTGGTAATCCATTGGGGTTTCTCGTTGGAGTTGGGAGTGCGCAACTTGTCTAAAAATCCGTCTGCCGTTTCAGCCCATTTCAAAATTATGTAAGGACGTTTTTTTTCATTATAAGTAAAGAACCTGCGATTCAGGAATCGACACTCTTTTTCCAAAACACCAACCTTGACATCAACACCAGCTGATTTTAACTTCTCCACTCCTCTCCCACTTACCTCGCTGTATGTATCTGTGGTTCCTATTACAACACGTTTTATACTGTTTTGGATAATCAAATCGGCGCAAGGAGGGGTTTTGCCATGATGCGAACATGGCTCAAGATTAACATACATAGTCGAATCAGAGAGTAATTCCCGTTGCTTAACCGACTGAATAGCATTAACTTCAGCATGCAACTTACCGTATTCCTGATGAAATCCCTCTCCAATTATTTTGTCGTTATGAGTTATTACCGAACCTACCATTGGGTTTGTACTAACGGAGCCTAAGCCTCGTTGTGCAAGATATAGGGCGCGGCGCATCATTTTTTCGTCAAAAAGATTTTGTTCCGGGGTTTCTTTATATTTTTGCGACATGAGTAATTTTACATTTAAAGAGCTAAAAAAACATTTTTCGGATTCGCTTGCGCAAATATACGAACAAAGCGAGATTGATGCACTTTTCTTTCGCTTATTTGAGGATATTTTCGATATCCAAAAGTTCCAGATACAGCTCGATTACAACAACAAAGTTCCCGAACAACAGTTAGAAATCTTGCTCAATTCGCTATCACGGCTACAAGCATCTGAACCTCTGCAATATATAACACAAAAAGCATACTTTTTAGATTTAGAGCTATATGTATCGCCATCGGTGTTGATACCACGCCCTGAAACTGAAGAGTTAGTAAAACATATTTTGCGTGAAAATAGGGAAAAACCAAGAATTATCGACATAGGAACAGGAAGTGGCTGTATATCAATATCTTTAGCTAAATTTATATACGATTCTGAGGTTGTTGCAATAGATATTTCAAAAAATGCTATCGACACTGCACAGCTTAATGCCACGAAATACGGGGTTAATATTGATTTCAAACAGCTCGATATTTTTGAAATATTGGACAGCGATTTTCCTCAAAAGTTTGATATTATTGTTAGCAATCCTCCTTATGTTACCGAATCTGATAAGGCAAATATGCAGAATAATGTTTTACTCTATGAACCTAAAAACGCTCTTTTTGTGCCGGATAGTAGTGCCCTGAAATATTACAATGCTATTGCCAAATTTGCCGAAACAAACCTTGCAAAAAAAGGTATTGTATGGGTTGAAATAAATGAAAGATTTGGCAATGAAACGTGCGATGTTTTCGCTCAATATTTTTCAAACGTCAAGCTATATAACGATTTTAGAGATAAATCCCGATTTGTTAGAGCTACCAACACATAAATCAACCTGCAATGAGCGAAAACGATTTTCAAAAATATCTGAACAGGGCTATGACATATTGTGCATACAAGGAAAAGTGCGAACACGATGTCAGAACTAAGCTCAAAGAATGGGGAGCCAAAGATGAAATGCATGATGTTATTATCGACTATCTTTCAGCAAACAAATTCGTTGACAATCAGCGCTATACAAATGCATATGTTAACGATGCAGTAAAACTAAAACTGTGGGGGCGAATAAAAATAAGGGCAATGCTGAAAATGAAAAATATTCCCGATTGGATTATCAACCAATCGTTCCGAGAGATTGACGAAACTGAATACCGCAAAGCTTTAACCAAACTACTGCAAACAAAAATAAAATCTAAGACGCTAACCGATATTGAAAAACAGAAAATTGTAAAGTCGATGTATAGCCGCGGTTATGAGCCTGAGATAGTGTTTGAGATGATTGACGTAATAGAAAGCAATTGATTAGAGACGGAGCATGCTCCGTCTCTAAAAGAACAAACAAAAAAGAGTCGTTCTTTTTCGAGACGACTCCTTTTAATATCCTTAATACTCCAAATTATTGTTTAATAAATCTATATACAGTAGTATTGTTAGTTTCTATTATCCTTATAAAATAAGCACCTGAATCCAAAGTTTCAACATCTATAGTAGTTGTTGTATTTTCTGTTTTAGTTGTGCCAACTAACATTCCACTAATATTGTATAGTTCAATAGCAGCTTTGTCGTCATTTTTGCGCTCTATAGTCAATGTACTTTTAACCGGGTTAGGATATATTCGTACAAGATTATCTACTGAGCCACATATTCCTATCATATTTAGTGGAATTGTCTGATCAGCACCACTTACCACGAGCGAACCTTCAAGAGTCGAATATCCTGATTTTGAAACTGTATAATTATATTCGCCATTTGCTAACTTAATCATTGCTTCGCCATTTGCATAGGTCGTAACCTCATAGTTATTGATTGTAACTAAAGCTCCTTCAAGAGGCTGCGCACCTGATTTTACAATAAATGTTACATAAAAACCTGATAAAACGGTAACAGAATCGGCATAAACTATTTCAGACGAGCCAGAAGAGTAAACTGATTGAACACCTATAGCGTAAACTCCGACTGGCAGATCTGCCAAAACACATTCAGTTGTTGTTAAATTTTCAGCCATTTTCCAACTATTGATATATACATCATATCCTATAAATCCTTTTGGATTATCAGCTTTAGAAACTTCATCTAAAATACCATCCTCTAAATTATTGTTGTAAATATCACCAAAGCTCTTAGGTGTATTATTCCAAGTTAATTTAACACTATTAACTCCAACAAGAGTAGCCATTACATTAAATGGTGGTATAATTTGATCGTGTAATGTCACAGTAAATGTAGCATTTTCACCATCAACAAAAACTTTTCCTGCTGCATCAACATAGCCATCCTTAGAAATTGAATAGGTATGTGCTCCATTTAGAAGTTGAAATGTTGCAACACCGACGACATTTGTGACCGATGTTTGTTGATTAACTACAATAGTTGCATCTTCAACTGGGTTGTTTTCGCCATCTACAACATTGAATGTTGTAGTATATAAAGTACCTCCTCCCATAAAATCAAAAGAGACGGTTTTAGCTGCTGTATTTATCTCTATATTGGTTATTGGTTTTTCTGTGTTATTGCCTGCCCATGATTTAGAGCTTGGAAGGGTCCAGTCTGTAAACGAAGTTTTATTATTATATGGCCAGGCACAACCCTGACTATTAATATTCCCATAAGATGATGGATCTGACGTTGGATCCATTGTTGCAGAAGCACATACAGGATACATTCTTTGAGGATGCGTAGCATTAATTTGATTACCTACTTGATTTATTCCTGCGTGAACATGATATATAATCATACCATTACCTGGCACGTATGCATCAAACCCTTGTTGGTGACGATTTTCAATGAAAAAATACTCGCCATTGGTTGTTGTATTTATTTGATAAAAACTTGACTGATTGAAAGCTGCATGCCTTATAGTAACTGAAGCATTTTGATTTAAAACATTAACCGATGCCCAATTATATACTTTAGTTTTTGTATATCCATTATGATGTGCCGGTGTAGCTCCTCCATTATTCCATGAACCGCTTGCCATCATATCCCATTTGCCTGTACCTGAATATTGACCTCCTGTTGCATAGTTGGTGTCATAATAGTCGAGGGCACCTAAAACATGACCAAATTCGTGGCAAATAACACCTATATAGGTAATGTTTTGTCCAAAATTGCCACGTAACTCTGGTGAACAAGAGTATCTTTGAATATATACACCGTCTTTCATCACTGGAGAAGCTAAACTCCAGGCATGTGACCAAATTGTATTATCTCCCCCTCCTGCTTCTTGACCATAACCTGCAAAAATAATATAAACTCCATCAACCCAACCGTCATTATCGTTATCATACTCGGCAAAATTAACATGAGGATCGGCCAAGTTGATGGCCTCGGATACTAGTGCTCTTGGGTTAACATCATGACTACTTCCTGAAGGAGCACCATAATAAGCCATATTTTGGCTTGCTGTGTACGGTCCTGCTACATCGACTGTTAAGTTGAATTTATTATATGAGTTTTCCAAATAATAGTCTTTAACACTGCCCGTAGCTCCACCAGTAGTGTATCCCACCTCATTGAATAGAGCATTAAATTCAGCTTGAGTTTTTACAAAAGGTCTATCGGTATATCCAATTAGTATGCATATTAATTTACGGTCTCCAGTCGTTGGGAATGCTCTACTTGACTTTTCCTCTTCGGCTTTTCTAATTGCAATTGCCTGTTGTACGATTGACATTTGGCTTTCGCTATAGAACATTTTTGTTTCTAAAGTCGATAAAAACAGTTGTTCAGCTTGCGATCTTAATTCGGGGTTGTGTGCAATCACTTCTGATAAAACTAAATCGCCATAGGAATCTTTTACCATATAAACGTAGTCTCCAATAGCATTGCGTTTTATTGTATAGTCATCTGTAGTTCTTGCCCAGCTAAAATACTCATCTCCATACAGATAATAATTTAAAGTTGTGCCATCTGACTGAGTTTGCTGTATTATACCCGGATATGCAGGCACAGCCTTTAGTGTACTGAGAGTCGATACTCCAACAAATGTCAAGAGTAACAGTTTAATTAATCGTTGCATAATTATATTAGTTATTTGTTTTTATATTTTTAAAATCGCTCGTAAATATACTTTAATTTTACATCTTTTCAATGTTGCTGCGTAAGATACCGCAATTTTTAAACCATATTGGAATTTGTCATGATTAAAAAGCAGATAAGGTCAAAAATAGAGACAAAACACATTCCGTCCATAGCGTACAATATTTGCAAATCCGTTAAATAAGTGTTCTACAACAATATAGCACAAAAAAAGGGGATCATATCGTTTTAAAATAACCCCCTTTATTATTTTCTCAATACATTTGGTTATTGCTTAATAAACTTGTGTGTAGTAGTGTTATTAACTCCTGTTACTCTTATAAAGTAAGTACCTGGACTTAATGTTTTAACGTCTATAGTAGTTGTTGCTTTTTCTGTATTAGTTGTTCCAACTAATACTCCACTTATATTGTATAGCTCAATAACAACTTCGTCACTACTGTTACGGTCTATCGTCAGTGTACTTTCAACTGGATTAGGATACAGTCTTACAAAATCTTCTATCGCTCCCTCAATTCCAATCATGTTTAAAGTAATTGTTTGATCAGCATTGTTTACTACAATCGAACCTGTTAAGTTAGAGTATCCAGATTTTGACACTGTATAGTTATATTTACCATTATATAAATTAATTGTTGCTTCTCCAGAAGAATTTGTTGAAATCTCTTGGCTATTAACTGTAATTAAAGCTCCTTCAATAGGTTGACCACCTGATTTCACAATAAATGTTACATAAAAACCTAATAAAACGGTAACAGAATCGGCATAAGCTATTCCAGATGAACCTGAAGAGTAAACTGATTGAACGCCTACAGTATAAGTTCCTGGAGGCATGTCGGTTATGAGACTTTCGGTTACTGCCAAACCTGAAGCCATCTCCTCGTTGTTAAGATATACTGTATATCCTAAGAACCCCTTAGAATCACCAACTTTAAAATCCCCAATAAATATATCATCAACCATGAACGCAAACGAATCATCCGATACACAGTTAATAGCCAGGTAAATTTGCTGCCCTACATATGCATCTAGATTATATGTGTATTGTGTCCATGCAGCTGGAA
>ENA-UPXM01003672-UPXM01003672.1-activated-sludge-metagenome-genome-assembly--contig:-NODE-3672-length-16431-cov-11.760870_pt1 | contig 16431 bp, 10 predicted proteins | sample MGYA00238178_ERZ772708 | MGnify/ENA primary metagenome ERZ772708 (study PRJEB29002, sample SAMN05720212) | activated sludge metagenome | isolation source: anaerobic digester from wastewater... | reverse complement strand
ATCTGTAGTTTGCGAAAATATTGTATTTGGCTCAAGCATGCTCTCAAACAAAGAAATTAAATTTTCTTCAAATGCTTGTAATAAATCATCTGAAAAATCAGTTAACTTTTCTCGTTTCATGCTTATACTACTATCATAATCTTTATTTAACTCATTGAGACTAAACACACTAGGACAAACATAATCATATTTTTTACGAAGTATATAAGCATATAAAAACAACTGCATAATTATATCTAGCTCATATGTTCTATCTTGCTCAAACAATTCCGAAATTTCAGAAAAAGAATTTTTAACTTTTCCTGTTTTATAATCTATAACTCTAAGTGTTTTTCCTTGTCTATCAATTCTATCGATATTTCCTTTAATTTTTACGCTAAAATCATTTGCAAGTTTAATATCTCGAGAATATTCTGCTTCTAAATCAACAATGCTAAACTCAGGACTTTGGCTATCAAAATCCAACATACGTTTAACATATTTTTCAACCACATCTACAATTAATTTTTTTTCTGTCTCTGCAATTTGAACCTCTGATTTCACTTTAAAAACCTTTTTTATTGCTTCATTTTTACACTTGTTTATATTTTTATCTGCTCGTATTTGCTTAAATAATTCTTTATTTAAAACTTGATTTTTATATGGTTCATACAAAAGCTTCATTATTTCATGAAACAAAGATCCGAAAAGTGCAGCATCTTCTTTTTCTTCAATTTCATCAACTTCCTTCAAACCCTTTACATACCTTAAAAAATATTTAAACTCACAACTTAAATAAGAATTTATAGCAGAAGGACTTATTCCATTTTGCAAATGAGTTTGAATTTTCTCAATAACTTCAGGAGTTTTGTTTGCGTTTAAAACATTTTCGTTAGATAGACTTATTTTGTAGGCTTTATTAATAAATTTTATATCAAAATCAGCTTCATACTTGATTTGAGTAACAAACCTTGAAACTTCTCCACTAATTTTTTCATCGCCTTGTGCAGCATAAAGAATTTTTACATCTTTAGCTCTTTGCAATAGACGATAAAAATAATAAGAAAAAATACTGTCCTGAAACTCTATTGAAGGAAGTTCGTAAAATTTTCGCAAATTATAAGGAATTAAAGTTTGAGTAGCAGATTTTTTTGGAAAAACACCTTCGTTTAGCGAAAGCATAATTACTCTGTCAAAATCTAAATTTCGAGTTTCCAAAAAACCTAAAACCTGCATTCCTTTAAGTGGCTCACCCTCAAATGCTAAGCTCACAGACTTAACAGCATTTAAAAGAATTTTAAATAAAATTTCCTTTCTTTCAATTATAATTTTTCCATCAACAAAACAATCGCTAACTAAATTTATTGAGTTTGAAAGTTTTAACAAAAATTCTGTTTCAAAAATAAAATCTTCTTTTTTTGAGACTAAGTCCAAAACATCTGCAATTACTTCTGACAGCCAATTTAAAATTTCGGGAACATCTTTTACATTAGCATCAAACAATTTTGCAAGAAATTCATTTTGCATAAAACTACTTAAATCAACATAAATCGATTTTTCCTTATTGATAAATTCAAGAATTTCTTGAGCATCTTTAGAAAAAAATTCGCTGATATAAGTTTGTGTTAAAATGCTTACAATATCTTTATGATAAAACTTTAAACTGTCGGTTAAAAACCTTGAATTTTGACGTAGCGAAAGCAAGTTGCTAAAAAAATTAAAGGCTTTTGTATTTCTCAAAGGAAAACCCATAGTAATGTTGTAATCTCCAACAAAATCGGGAATAGAAGTCATAAGTGGAATTAACAAATTCTCATCTCCTAAGGCGATTGCTACTTTTTCTATATCGAAATCGGGTTGGGCTTTCCATTCTGTTAATATTTCTTCTATTAACTTAACTTGAGCTACAGAAGTAGGAAGGCTAATTACCTCAACATCAAGATTTTGGCTTTTAATTTTATCATTGTTCGATTTTAAATCATTTGTAAATAATTTTAAATTATTTCTTAAAAATCGTCCAGCTTCATGCTCGTTATTTTTCACGTAATAATCGTCATAGTCCCAAAAAAATGCAGTTTCTCTATTGGTTTTCAAAAATTTAAAAACTTCTATTTCGCATTTATTTAGAGCATTAAAACCGACAATAAAATATTTATCTTTTTCTAAATTTACATTGTGAATGTTTTCGACTAAATCTCTGTAAGCCATTCCTTGATAGGCAACGCCTTGCTCGAATAATATTTTTCTAAATTCAGAATAAATATCGTACATTTTCGACCATAATGACAAAAATTCTGCCTTATGAGAACTGGGTTTGTCAATATCAATATTTGTCCAAAATCTTTTTATAATTTCTAATTCTTTTTCATCGAAAGAGCTAAATTTTGCATCAATTTCTTGAATATCATTTATGCTTGCAAATAATTTTTCTGCATCAACTAAATATTTATCAACGTCATCGAAGTCGCTCAAAATTATTTGTCCCCAGTAGTAAAAATTATCAAAATTTTCGTTTGATCCAGTGCAGTTTTTATATACATTAAAAAGTTTACTTATTAAAAGCAAATCATCTTCAACTATTAAATTGGAATTTGATTCAAAAATTGATTTTATTGTAATAATTTGCGGAAGCCAAGAAGTTTCGTTCAAGCTATTTACAATTTCTTTTTTCAAAAAAAGTTCTGTTCTTCGGTTTGGAACGACAATGCAAATATTTTGAAAATCATCTTTTTGCTGAATAATATTTTGGGCTACTTCAAATAAAAAACTTTTCATAATTTTTGCGAAGATAAAATAAGATTAAAATCAGCTAACACAATTGCCGCAACTGATTCTACAATTACAGGCGTTCTTAAAGCATAACAAACATCATGTCGTCCTTGAATTTTTAGTTCGCCCATTTTTTGTGTTTCAAAATTAAAAGTCTCTTGAGCTTTTGAGATGCTGGCACTTGGTCGAAAATAAACTCTAAAAACTATTTCATTTCCATTACTAATTCCTGCATTTATTCCGCCAGAGTTATTTGTTTTAGTTTCGCCTTTTTCATTTATAAACACATCATTAAATTCAGAGCCTTTTGCCGAACCTGCAAAAATTCCATTTCCAAACTCAATAGCTTTAGCACCTGGAATTGAAAAAATCAAATGTGCCAAAACAGACTCTAAAGAATCGAAAAAAGGCTCACCATAACCCACTGGCAAATTATTTATTCTACATTCAACCACAGCACCTAAGGAATCGCCATTTTGTTTTGCTTCATCAATTTTTGTTTGAAAATCCTCGCTTCCAGCAACAGAAATAACAGATGCAGAAATTTTAATATCAGGCAAAATTTTGTTAGCCACAACACCAGCAGCAACAAGTGCTAAAGTCATTCTTCCCGAAAAATGTCCAGAACCTCTAAAATCGTTAAATGATTTATATTTTTTATTTGCTACAAAATCCGAATGTCCGGGACGATAAAAGCCGTTGAAATTATAATCTTCAGACTTAATATTTTTATTTTCAAAAGATATTAAAATTGGTGCACCAGTTGTGTGGGAATTAAAAACACCAGATTTAATCAAAGGAATATCATCTTCTTTGCGGGAAGTGCTACCAACTTGATTAGGTTTTCGTCTTTCTATGGCAAGTTCAAAATCTTTTTCACTTAATAAAATTCCTGCAGGAACACCATCAATTAAAACTCCCAGTTCCCCTGCATGAGATTCGCCATAAATGCTAATTCTAAAAATTCTACCAAAAGAATTCATATTTTATTTTTTAAACAAACTTATAAAAAATAAAATAAACAACAAAATGTGTAAAGATTTTTTATCTTCTCGCTATAATTTCATTGTGTTGCCCTTGCGGACAAACTTTTGATGGTCTTGTTTTGTCCTCACGGACAACCTTAACCAGCTCGCACCTATTACCACCATTGCTCGCTCTAACACCTATGACGCTCGTTCCAACACCCCTAGACGCTCGCTCGGATTTGTAATCCGAGTGTAACATTACTAAGCACTCGGATTGCAAATCCGAGCAAGCGGGGTTACGTTAAAATTCCTCAAATTCAATCAAATTTGCGGATTAAATTCCTTGAATTTAATAAAATTTACGGAAAGTGGATTATTCCATACTTAAAAACTCATAAAAATTTTCTGGTGTTATTGTGGAATAAATAGCATTTGGATATGATTTCATAAAGTCCAAAGGCATTCTTGTTTTTTTGTTTTTATTCCATTTAAACTCAAATGCATTTATAACACCATCTTTTTCTTCTAAATAATCAATTTCTTTTTGAGTTTGTGTTCGCCAAAACCACGAATTGGCATAGGAATGAGAATAATGATTTTTTTTCTGTCTTTCAGAAATCATAAAATTTTCCCACAAAGCTCCAAGATCATCTCTCAAATTTACAGGATTAAAGTTTGCTATCAACGCATTACGAATTCCATTATCATAAAAATAAATTTTCTTACTAAATTTCAATTCATTTCGTTGATTGTGACTAAAAGAGTTCAATCTAAAAATAATAAAAGCTTGTTCTAACAATAAAATGTATTTCTCAATGGTTTTGCTATCTAATCCACAGATTTTGCCCAATTCAGTATATGACACCTGACCGCCAATTTGAAAAGCTAAGGCTTGCAGAAGTTTTATCATTCTATCGCTCTTTTGAATATTTTCCCATTTCAACACATCTTTGTACAAATAACTTGTTGCAAGTCCCTGCAAAACTTCTACCATATTTTCATTTTTTTGCATCACCACTTCGGGGTAATAACCGTAAACAAGACGTTGCTCCAACATTTTGTACTCTTCAAAAAAACCGTGATGTGCAACCATCTCAGCAAAAGATATGGGATATAATTTATATTCCCATTTTCTGCCAGTAAGTGGTTCATTAATTTTATTTGCCAAATCAAAAGACGAACTTCCTGTAGCAACTACCTGAATATCTTTCATTTGGTCAATAATAATTTTTAATTTAATGCCAATATTCAAAATGTTTTGAGCTTCATCAATAATTAAAATTTTCTTGTCTCCAATTAGTGTTTTTGCAAATGAAAGTGTAAAATTCTCAAATAATAATTGAGTTTCTATATTATCACCTTCTAACCAAAGCACATTTGGATTTCCATCAAATTTACTATGAAGCAACGAAGTTTTGCCAACCTGCCTTGCTCCGAGAATAATAATTGCTTTTCCTGAGAACAAACGTTTATCTATTTCTTTGCTTAAAATTCGATTAATCATAATTTCATTTTTTTACAAATATAAACAAAATTCCACAAATTCAATTAAATTTGCGGATTAAATTCCTTGAATTTGACAAAATTTACGGAAAATAAATTAAAATTCGTATAGATAAGAGACGGCGCATGCGCCGTCTCTACTATACTGCTAATTTATTGAATTTCAATCATTTAATCGATTTTAATAAAAAATACTACTTTACAAACTTTTGCTTTCAGTGAGCTCGTAAACTCGGTTCGAACTTTACAAACTTTTAACTGATTCTTAATTATCAATTATTCAATTATCAATTATCAATTAATTTAGTCTCTTACGCAACGAACAGAAAAGCCTGACTCACTGGCATCGTAGTACTTACCAACAACCACGTTACCGTAGAACAGATCCCGACTCCATGCATTACCGGTATCATTCTCGGTAGAAGACCACCAAATACCGTATTTTCCAATATTGTGAAAACCTCCACCGCTGTCACGGTTGCCACCCGGAAGAGCTGTAAAGCCGGATTCGTTATTAGCACCTGCATTTGGACTTTGCCAATGATCATATCCTGCTTCTTTAAGTTTACCGCCTGCAATTTCCCATCCGCCCAAATAATCTGTTAATTGCGTCCATTCTGCAACGCTTGGTAAATGCCAACCATCAGGACAAATGCCTTGTACTCCACTTGGGTTAGCATCACTACTTACTGCTCCAGCCATAGCTGCGATCCAATTATATAATACTCCGTAAGCAGCATAATTTTCTGTTGCTTTAGCTTCTTCAACATCATTACCATCATAGCCATAAACATAATAATAAAAACCCACAGAATCTTCCGAACCATGAGAAAGACTATCTACACTTGGTAAATATTTTAAGTTTTCTGCCATCCAAACTTGCTCTCCGATTTTCACCCACGAATACTCTGTATCATCACGTGAATCAATAAAAGTTCCGCTTGTTTCTTCTTCTTCAATTACAGGTTTATAAAAAACAATACTGTCAATGTCTGCTATTTTGTATTCCCAAATAATGCTACCATTTTTCATTACATAAATGCTATCGTTTTGGGCAAAAGCTGTATTTAACGACAAAGCAAAAAATGCCAATAAGCTAATTAATATAAATTTTTTCATTATAAATTTCTCCAAATTTTAATTTATCACACTTTTATAATTATCAATTAATTTAATCCCTCACACAACGGATAGAATAGCCTTCATTCTTGGAACCGTAGCCACTAAAAGCTCCACTATTACTGTTCCCCAGATACCCCCCCCACGCTTTATCAGAATCGTACTCGGTAGAAAACCACCAAACACCAAGGTTTCCAACATCGTTGAAATTCCCTTCGAAGCTACGTCCACCACCCGGCAGAGCTGTAAAGCCAGATTCATTAGTTGCACCTGTATTTGGGTCTGCCCAATGTGTTGTGCCAACTTCTTTAAGTTTACCTCCTGCATTTTCACCCAGATAATCTGTTAATTGTGTCCATTCTGCACCGCTCGGTAAATGCCAACCTTCGGGACATATGCCTTGCACACCACTTGGGTTAGCATCACTACTTACTGCTCCAGCCATAGCTGCGGTCCAATTATATAATACTCCATAAGTAGTATAATTTTCTGTTGCTTTGGCTGCATCAACATTAGTGCCATCATAATCATAAACATAATAATAAGCATCTGTATTAGAACCTGTACCAGGACCAACTACACTTGGTAAATATTTCAGGTTCTCTGCCATCCAAACTTGTTCGCCAATTTTTACCCATGAGTATTCTGCACCATCACGTAAATCAACAAAAGTTCCACTTGCTTCTTCTTCAATTACAGGTTTATAAAAAACAATACTGTCAATGTCTGCTATTTTGTATTCCCAAATAATGCTACCATTTTTCATTACATAAATGCTATCGTTTTGGGCAAAAGCTGTATTTAACGACAAAGCAAAAAATGCTAATAAGCTAATTAATATAAATTTTCTCATTATTATTTCCTCCTATTTTAATTTTGTTTTATAATTTTTACTGTTTCACTGTGTGTGCCATAAATATAACGGCAAAAATAAATACCTTGTGGCAAAGCATTTAAATCAATAGCTGTTTGGCTATCAACTAGTTTGTGACTCATTAGGGTTTTGCCATCTAAGCTAAGCACAAGTAAATCACCACCAAGTTTATCGCTTGGCAAGTTAATGTTTAGTAGGTTACTTGCAGGGTTTGGATAAACGGTTAGCATATCTTCCTGCTCGCGTGACATATAAGTGTCAACATAATCACTAAAACTCATATACCTTATTTCGCTAATAGCATGCGTTACTGTGCTGTTGTCGGTTTTATGTACAATAACATCGCTAGCCAAAAAACTTAGTTTGCTAATACTACTAAGTTGGTAAATCTCTTGAGTTTCGTTAGTATTTATGTACATGCTTTGTGCAGAAACTGGCAAAATATATAAAGCAAAAATACCAAATACTAAAATTAATTTAATGAATTTGTTTTTCTTCATGATTAAAAAAATTTTAAAAGTTATTAATAATATTTAAATTTAGAAAATATTTGCATTGACAACAAATGCTCCAACAAGTGTATCTTATATGAGAAATGGGAACATTTTTCTTGTGGTAAGGGCAACAAGCTAACAATCTGCAAGTTGTAAAAAACTATTGTTTTTTCTTGAAACTTATTTAACATGTGTTCTAACCACATAATATAATTTATTTAATTTTTTTCAAGATGTTTGTATAACAAAAATAATGCCATTTATTCAAAAACAGCAGGTAAAAAAAATGTGTTAAACGACATTTTTTGAATTTGCAACTAAAAAAATTTTAACTGATTTGAGGTGCAATAAATTAGCATTTGTATAGTGTAGACGGCGCATGCACCGTCTCTACTATACTGCATAATTTATTAAATTACAAATGTTTAACTGAACTTTTGTGGACGCGTCAGCCTCTTTCAACTTTTAACACTTCAACTACGTTCAGTGCATCGCTTTTAACTTTTAACTGAGTATGCGTCAGCCACTTTTAACTTTCGACTTTTAACTTTCGACTGAGTATGCGCCAGCCACTTTCAACTTTTAACTTTTAACTGATTAGATCTATCCCTTGTTCAATCTGCTCAGTAACTTTTCCATCTTCGAACAAAAACACTCTGCCCGGATATTTTTTCAAAAATGCATGATTGTGGGTAACCATAATAACAGATTTTCCTTGTTTTGGAAGTTCGTGTAAAATTTTCATTAGAGAATCTGCACTTTCTGGGTCGAGATTTCCAGTTGGTTCGTCAGCAAAAATCAATGGTGGATTATTTAATAAAGCTCTTGCTATGCTAATAGATTGTTTTTCTCCACCCGAAAGTTTTGTAGGCATTGAAATTTTCTTATCCAACATTCCAACGCTTTCAAGAACTTCGTTTATTCGAGTATCAATATCAATTTTTGATTTCCAATTAGTTGCTTTCAGAACAAATTCTAAATTTTTAAACACATTCCTATCTGCCATTAATTCAAAATCCTGAAAAACCATTCCTATTTTTCGTCTCAACATAGGAATATGTTTATTTTTAATTTTATTCAAATTATAACCTGCAACTTTTGCTTCGCCTTCTTTAATATCAAGCTCTGCATATAAAACTTTTAGCAAGCTCGATTTACCACTACCAACTTTTCCAATAAAATAAACAAACTCGCCAAGGTCAATTTCAATATTTACATTTTCTAAAATTAGATTTTCATCTTGATAAACATTCAAATTTTCGGTCTTAATCAAATATGTACTGTCTTCCATAATTTTGAACAATAAAATTTATTACAATTAGGTTATAAAATATAAACAACAAAATTAAAAATTTTATTATCGCAAATCAAACACTATCAAGATAGTAATAAACAAGGTCGTGTTAATTAATATTTCAAATTATGAAAAACTGCTATCAATATGTTTTGTAATTTTGAATATTTATAAATTTTGAAAAAAGTATAAACATGAAAACCAAATTTATTTCAACAGCTTTAGTCGTGTTAATAAGCTTTTCGATACAAGCTCAAACTACTCAAGCCTACAATGAAATGGAAACCAAATGGACTTCTGCAATTAATTTATATGAAAAAGGAATGTATGTACCTGCTCAAAAATTATTTTCAGAAATATTACTTCATGATGGTCAAGAATATGCATCTTATAAAGACGAAGCAGCTTTTTATTATGCTCTTTCTTCTATGAATTTACTTAATAATGATGCAGAATTTCAAATAACAAATTTTATTGAAAATCATCCTGAAAGCAGAAATAGCAATAATGCGAGTTTTCAAATGGCAAACTTTAAATTTAGAAATAAAGACTATAAAAATGCCATTAAATGGTACGAAAAAACAGATAGATTATTGCTACAAGCCGATGAAAAATCAGAATATTTTTTCAAACTTGGTTATAGCCATTTTGCAAGAAAAGATTTTGACAGAGCAGCTAAAGCATTTTACGAATCAAAAGATGCAAATAATATTTATGGACCAATGTCATTATATTTTTATTCACACCTAAAATATATAAACGAACAATATCAAACAGCTTTATTGGGATTTTTAGAATTAGAAAAAAGTCCTTCTTATGCTTCTATCACTCCTTTTTACATTATTCACATTTATTATTTACAAGAAAAGTATGATGAATTAATTGAATATGCTCCAAAAATTTTAGAAAAAGAATCTGGAGGTAGAGCAGCTGAAATAAATAAACTTTTAGGTTCGGCTTACTATAGAAAAGGAAGATACTCGGAAGCAATTCCACATTTGAATAATTATGTAAATTCAACTAGCTCAGCAAACGACTATGACTTTTATGAATTAGGTTTTGCTTACTACAGCACTAAACAATATGAAAAGGCAGCTAATTCTTTTAGCAAAATTGCAAATATGAAAGACACTCTAAGTCAAAACGCTGCTTACCACATGGGCGATTGTAATATAAAACTAGATAAAAAAATTGAAGCTCTACGTTCTTTCGAACTTGCGTCAAAATATAATTACAATCCAAAAATTAAAGAAGATGCTCTTTTCAATTTTGCACAATTAAGTTTCGAACTTTCTATGTCGCCATTTAACGAAGCAATTAATGCTTTTACTTTATATATTAAAGAATATCCAAATTCGCCACGCACAGATTTGGCATACGACTATTTAATTGACGCATTTTTAAGCACTAAAAATTATCAAGCATCTATTGCGACTATTGAAAAAATGCAAAACCGAAATGCAAAAATTGATGCTGCTTATCAAAGACTAACATATTTTAGAGGTTTGGAACATTTTACTCAACTAAAATATAATGAGGCTATAGTAATGTTTGACAAGTCTTTAGATTACAAAATTTATGATAAGACTATCGATGCTTTAGCTCATTACTGGAAAGCCGAAGCTTATTATCGACTTGGAAATGTTGAAGATGCAATTACTATGTTTAAAGATTTTGTAAACACTACAGGCTCCGTTAGTCTTGATGAATATTCAAAAGCACATTATAATTTGGGCTATGCTTATTTTAATAAAAAAGAGTATGTAGTTGCAAACTCATGGTTCCGTAAATTTGAACTTCAGCCAGGATATGCTGACAGCGAAATTTTAAATGATGTTTTAAATCGTATTGGTGACTGCTATTATATTGAGAAAGCATACACTCCAGCATCTGAATATTATAAAAAAGCTAGCGATATTGGAAAAGTTTCGCCAGACTACACTTTATATCAAATGGCTTTATCTTATGGTGGATTAAAAAAACCTAATGAAAAAATATGGTCTTTAAGAAAATTAATGCAAACTTATCCTGAATCTGAATATGTGAGCAATGCTAATTTTGAAATTGGACGTACTTTCCATACTACATTAAATAATCCTGATTCTGCAAAATTTTATTATAACAGACATATTGAAAAGTTTCCAAATTCATCAATGCGAAAAGCGTCTTTATCAAGTTTAGGTGCAATATATTTCAACGAAAGAAATTACCCAAAAGCATTAGAACTTTATAAACAAGTTATTGCCGAATATCCAAATACTGAAGAAGCTAACAATGCTGCCGACATGATTAAAGCTGTTTATATAGAACAAGATAATCCTGACGGCTTTGTTGATTGGGCAAATTCTAGCGGAACAAATGTTAGCGAAGATGAGCAAGATGAAATTATGTGGCAAATTGCTAAGAAAAATTATGTTGACAAAAAATATAACGAAGCACTAAGCTCATTAACAAATTATTTGAAATCTTTCCCTAAAGGTAAGTTCTACATAGAAGCAAATTATTATAAAGCAGAATTGCATTTTTATTTCGAAGAAAAAGATTTAGCTTTAGAAAACTACAGAATTGTTGCAAACGCTCCAAGAGGTGCATTTACCGAAGAAAGCACTATCAAGGCATCAAGCATTTTGTTTGACAAAGAAGCATGGGAAGAGGCATACAGTTTTTACGATAAACTTTACTCACTATCCGAAAATAAATCAACAACTTTATTAGCTTCTATAGGTAAACTCAGATGTGCTTACAACTCAAACAATTGGGATAACACTATAGCAGCAGCAATGCAAATTATTGATAACGAAAGATCTAACGAAGAAGAAAAAAGAGAATCACACTTTAAAATGGCTAAAGCATATTACAATAAAGACAATTTAATTAGAGCTTTGAATTTATTTGAAAACTTATCTACAGAAACAAAATCTGTCGAAGGTGCTGAATCAAAGTATAGAGTAATAAAAATTCATTACAAAATGCAAAGAGACAGCATTGCAGAAGAATTGGCTTATGAGTTTGCACAATCAAATTCACCTCATGCTTATTGGGTAGCAAAAACTTTAATATGTTTGGCTGATATTTATTATGATAGAGAAGATTTTTTCTCTGCAAAACACACTTTACAATCTGTACTTAACAACTATCCTATCGAAACTGATGGTATAAAAGACGAAACTAGCCAAAAACTTGCAAATATTATTGACGAAGAACAAGGAAGACGTTCTAGCGAAGATTTGTTAAATTTAAAAATCAACTTATCTGGCGAAGGTGAAAACGATAATACACAAAGTTCGGATAATAATAGTGATAATGAGAATAAAGAAAGCGAAATAAATTTACCAGAACCTGCTAAAATAGAATAATTAACATGAAAATTTTGAACATGAAAACAATAAGTATTTTAATTATAGCCATATTATTTTTAGGTTTAAATCTAAAGGCACAACAAGAAGAAAAACCAAGCAATTTGGAAGAAACAGGAATAATAATTTATACAGAATTTGCTCCTGTCTTAAAAGATGCAAACAGAATGCAATTTCTTCCCTCAATAGTTGATACTGTTGAAGTTAATCCACATTTCGAATACAAGATTGAGCCTGTTTTATTTAAAACTAGCTTTAAACCAACACCAATTACAGCTGCAAGCTTTAGTGGCGAACCTCTAAAACCACTTTATAATGGACTTATTAAATTAGGAATGGGAAATTATTTGTCGCCACTTGCAGAAGTTTATTACAATACAACAAGGCAAAGAAATTATTCTGCAGGAGCTTTTGTAAAACACCATTCAGCATTTGGAAAAGTAAAAAATTCCGTCGACCAAAAAATATTTTCAGGATTTAATAATAATTTAGTTAATGCTTTTGCAAAAAGATTTTTCTATACATCAACCTTGGGAGCTGATATTAGTTTTAAATCAAACCAAGCATATTTTTATGGCTACGACCCAAATATTATTGTACCAACAGATTTTGTTAAGCCACGCGACAGAGAAGAAATGGAAATGCAAAGGTATAATAAGCTCAGAGCAAATATTAATATCGAATCAAATAACAGTTCTGAGAGAAGAATGAACTTTAAATCAAATTTGGCTTACCAATATTTCTTTGCTCAGTCAAAAAACACACAACATAAAATAGACTTTGAAGCCGACTTAAATAAATTAGTTAAGAAAAATAGATTTGGTATGGATTTAGGCTTTGTATTCAACAATGACCAAATTCAAGATAGTGCCGTTTTCAATTTTAAGGAAACATTTCTTGATTTAAACCCATACTTTAAACATTATTCAAATAATTGGCAAATTTGTTTAGGCGTAAATACTACAGGCGAATTAAGCAAACAGCCAGTAGCTTATCATATTTATCCAAATGTTCAGTTTCAACATAATATAAGCAACACAATTATTCCTTATGCAAGTTTTACAGGATATGTTCAAAATAATACTGTGGAATTCTTATCAGACATAAATCCTTTTATCAACAATTTCCATACTAATAAAATAACAAATTATGCACAAGTTATTGATGTTGGTTTAAAAGGAAATATTAGCAGAAAAGTATTTTTCCATTTGAATGCTAATTATTCTAAAATTGATGATATGGGATTTTTTGTAAACGATACTACAACTATGCTTGAAAATAAATTTGTTTTAATTTATACAAATGTTGAAAGATTTACAGGCTATGGCGAAATTGCTTTAAACGATTTATTCGACAAACTTAGCATTAATCTAAAAGGACATTATTATCATTATTCTTACATTAAAAATAGAGAAAAACCATGGCATATGCCAACAGTTGATGTTAGGTTAAACACAAATTATAAATTCGATAATAAATTAAATTTTGGACTTAATGCTGATTTTATTGGCGCTCGATATGCAAAAGAATACGATGCAGACCTTAATATTGTTGAGAAAAAACTAAAACCTATTGTTGATATTAGTTTATATGGTGAATATAGTTTTGCATCAAATTTTCAAGCTTTCTTAAATTTAAACAACATCACAGGACAAAAACAATATGTTTGGAATAATTATATGTCGCATGGCTTTAATTTTATGCTAGGATTAAAATATTTATTCTAAACAAAATTTAACGAAAATTAAATAATTTCTATCAATTTTTAACCCTGTAAACAATAGTATTAAAACTATTAACAATTTTTTACAACCGACTAATCTATAGGTAATTACAAAGCCACAAATTGTTAATAAATATAAGAAATTTATTAGTCAAAAAATTTAGAAAAATGCATAAAATTTCTTACCTTTGTATGCTTTTAAAAAAGACATAAAAATATTTAGATATGGACGAAAATAAAGAGATTTTAGAAAAAAACGGAGGCAATGACACTTCGTCTCACACAAATGGAAAAAATGGAAATGGAAATTACTCTGCTGACAGTATTCAAGTTTTAGAAGGACTAGAAGCAGTTCGTAAAAGACCCGCCATGTATATTGGCGATATTAGCACTAAAGGTTTGCATCATTTAGTTTATGAGGTTGTTGACAACTCTATAGACGAAGCCTTAGCAGGTTATTGCGATAAAATTAAAGTTACTATAAACGAAGATAACTCAATAAAAGTTGAAGATAATGGGCGTGGAATACCTGTTGATTTACACGAAAAAGAAGGCAAATCTGCTCTTGAAGTTGTTATGACAGTTCTACATGCCGGTGGAAAATTCGACAAAGATTCTTACAAAGTTTCGGGTGGATTGCACGGTGTTGGGGTTTCTTGCGTTAATGCTCTTTCATCAAAGCTAACTGCAACAGTTAAAAGAGATGGCAAAATTTATTTCCAAGAATATTCTATAGGAAAACCATTGCACGATGTAAAAGTAATTGGAGAAACTGAAGAAACAGGTACTTGCGTAGAATTTTGGCCCGACAACTCAATTTTCATAACTACAGAATACCAAGTTGATATTTTATCTTCTCGACTAAGAGAATTAGCTTTCCTAAACAAAGGTATAAGACTTATTTTAGAAGATAAAAGACAAGTTGATGAAAATGGAATAGCCAAATCCAAAGAATTTTATTCTGAACATGGTTTAAAAGAATTTGTCGAATACTTAGACCAAGGACGTGAAAAACTTACAGAAAATATTATTCATATTTCAACAGAAAAAAATGATGTGCCTGTAGAAATAGCCATGCAATACAACACCTCGTTTACAGAAAATATTCATAGCTATGTAAACAACATCAACACTATTGAAGGTGGTACTCATCTCACAGGTTTCAGACGTGGTTTAACACGAACTTTAAAATCATACGCCGAAGAAAGCGGATTATTATCTAAAGTAAAATTTGAAATAAATGGAGATGACTTTAGGGAAGGTTTAACCTGTGTTATTTCTGTAAAAGTTCAAGAACCACAATTTGAAGGACAAACCAAAACAAAACTTGGTAACTCTGAAGTTAGTGTTTCTGTTGACCAAGCTGTTAGTAGCTTATTAAAAAACTATCTTGAAGAAAACCCAAAAGATGCAAAAGCTATAGTTGACAAAGTTATTTTAGCTGCTACTGCTCGTCATGCTGCACGTAAAGCTAGAGAATTAGTTCAACGTAAAAATGTTTTGGGAGGTGCTGGTCTTCCAGGTAAATTAGCCGATTGTTCTGATAGAAATCCCGAAAATTGCGAGCTTTACCTTGTGGAAGGGGACTCGGCAGGTGGAACAGCAAAACAAGGAAGAGATAGAAATTTCCAAGCTATACTACCACTAAGAGGAAAAATTTTGAACGTAGAAAAAGCAATGCCTCACAAAGTGTTTGATAGCGACGAAATTAAAAACATATTCACAGCACTTGGAGTTACAATAGGAACAGAAGAAGACAGTAAAGCTGCTAACTTAGAAAAATTGCGTTATCATAAAATTATAATTATGACGGATGCCGACGTGGACGGTTCTCACATTGCAACTTTAATTATGACTTTCTTCTTTAGATATATGAAACCACTAATAGAAGGAGGATATTTATATATTGCTACACCACCACTCTACTTAATTAAAAAAGGAAAAACAGAACAATATGCTTGGTCTGAAAATGAAAGATTAGATATTATTGAAACTCTAGGACAAGGCAAAGAAACAGGTTTACATATACAACGCTACAAAGGTCTTGGAGAAATGAACGCCGAACAGCTTTGGGATACTACAATGAACCCAGAAACTAGAACTTTAAGACAAGTAACTATAGAAAATGCTGGAGAAGCAGACCATATTTTTGCTATGCTAATGGGTGACGAAGTTGCTCCTAGAAGGGAGTTTATTGAAACTCATGCTACGTATGCAAAAATTGACGCGTAATTCAGTTAAAAGTTAAAAGTTTATAAAGTTCGTAAAGTAAAGCCAGACGCGTCAGCCTCTTTTAACTTTTAACTTTTAACTCTATAGTCTAAACGAATAATACGCAGAGCTTCCATTAGG
>ENA-UPXM01003667-UPXM01003667.1-activated-sludge-metagenome-genome-assembly--contig:-NODE-3667-length-16449-cov-5.344577_pt1 | contig 16449 bp, 16 predicted proteins | sample MGYA00238178_ERZ772708 | MGnify/ENA primary metagenome ERZ772708 (study PRJEB29002, sample SAMN05720212) | activated sludge metagenome | isolation source: anaerobic digester from wastewater... | reverse complement strand
GATGATATGAATATGCATGACGATAAATTACCGCCATTTACTAAACCTACCGAAGCAATAATTTATGAAACAAGTGTGCGTGACCAAACTATTGATGAACGCACCGATATTGAGTATCCGGCGACATTTTACGGGATGATTGAAGAAGGACGCAAGGTAAAAGATACTTACCCTGCTGGATTTGATTACTTAAAAGATTTAGGATTTACACACTTGCAATTAATGCCTGTTTATGACTTTAAAACCGTTGATGAAACGCGTAAATGGCAAAGCTATAACTGGGGCTACGACCCGCAGCAATATTTTGTGTTAGAAGGAAGTTATGCCCGTGACCCGCTTCATCCCTATAACCGTATTAGTGATTTTAAACTAATGGTCAGTCGTTATCACGAAGTGGGAATCCGTATTATTATGGACGTTGTTTTTAATCATGTTTATGACCATGAAACGAGTGTTTTTGAAAAGATTGTACCAAATTACTACTTCCGTAAAACAAGTGAAGGTGTGATTAGTAATGGCAGTGGGTGCGGTAATGATTTAGCAACGGAACGCCCAATGGTACGGCGCCTTGTCGTTGATGCTTGTCGCTATTACGCGGAAAAATTAGGGGTTGACGGGTTCCGTTTTGACTTAATGGGTTTAATTGATATTAAAACAATGGAAGAAGTCACAAAAGCCGTGCGCCAAGTAAAACCTGATTTCTTAATTTTAGGTGAAGGCTGGGAGATGATGACCCCGCATCCTAAAGAAAAATTAGCGCATCACGGTAACGCTAGTAAGACACCAGAGATTGGCTTCTTTAATGATGCGTTCCGCGAAATTGTTAAAGGCGGTAGTTTTGCCGATAACCTTCATGAACGCGGTTATATGTTAGGGGCAACAAATTATCGCTTAGGCTTTTATTATGCTTACGCTGGTAGTGTGCTTAATACAACATTTACGCCCCGCTATCTTAACGCTGGACAAAGTATCAACTATGTTGAATGTCATGATAACGGTGTTTTAGTTGATAAAATGACGGTTAGTAACGCTAGTGAATGTAAGGAAACTCATTTAGCGAGACTCCTTAGTATGAATACGATTGTCATGCTCTCTTTTGGTGTGCCTTTCTTCCATCGCGGACAAGAAATTGGTGTGTCAAAATATGGTGACTTAAATTCATATAAGAGCAGCGATAAAGTTAACCAATTCCCGTATACTTTAGCCTTGAAACGTAAAGAAATGGTTGAATATTTTAAAGCTTTAACGGCGCTACGCAAAGATTGTAAATTTTTACATGAAACTGATCCTAAAGTCATTAAGAATATGATTGAATTTAAAGATTTACCAGGTGGCGCAAGTCAAATCGTGTACAATCCCGATATGGATTTAACCCCATATAGTCACTTTAATGTGTATGTTAATCCCACTAGTGAACCAGTTTTTATTAGTTTAGAAAAACCGCTTAAAACAATTTTAAGTAGTGGCGGATATATCGCCGCTCGCTCGAAAGAATATTTCGAAAGAACGATGGTTGCCCCCTATAGTGTAATTGTGCTAGGACTACGGAAAGGAGATTCTGGCCCAAAATAAACTAATAGGAGGAAGGATTATGTTAACATCCGTATTTATCGTTGGTACCCTAGGTAAAAACGAAAATGATTATCGCTATTTACTTGTCGAGAAAGTGCCAGGGTTAGATTATGAGGATGATGAAGAAAGAGCAAAGTATGACTACTTTAAAGTCAAACATTGGTCGAATACACCTTCAGCCTTTAATAGGCTTGCCGAAGGACGTAAAGTTGCACTAAAAGGTCGACTCGAAGAAATTGAAGGAGAAACGTATATTATTGCCGAATTATATCGTGAGTTTTAAAAAGAGATTATGATTAAGTATATTATTTGGATAGTGAAGGTAGCAATCCCCTTAATGTGGGGTTATTTTACGTGGATGCGCCCCTACGCACGGCGTCCTGATAAGTACCCTCCCGAATTGCGGATGGCAAAAGGACAAAAACTTGCACGGCGTGTGCTACGCATTTTAAAAGTTGATGTGGAGATTCGTAATATGCCAGACTTTAAGCATGACGAAATTTATTACATCGTTAGCAATCACACGAGTGTGTTAGATCTTGTCGTCTTACTTGCGTATCTTCCAATCCCTGTGTCCTTTTTATCAAAAGTCGAAAATAAGAAAATTCCGTTTGTGCGAACACTGATGCGGGTTTACAAAGGTTTATATCTTGAACGCAATAACTTACGCCAAGAAATTAAAGTAATGCAAATGACTCGTGACTCTCTTGCTAATAAAGAAGTAAGTTGGCTTATTTTCCCCGAAGGAACGCGCAGTAAAGAATATCACGGTAATCTTTTAGATTATAAAGCCGGTGCTTTTAAAGCTCCCTTAGCGACAAATACAACGATTGCCCCCGTTGTGATGTGGGGTAACCAAATGGTCTTACCACTAAGAACAAGAGCGCGGCGTTATAAAGTAATTGTCGAATTTTTACCACTTTTAAAACCTGAAGGCACAACGCTTGAACTCGCTAATAAGATATATGAAGCAAGTAATGCGACCGCTAGTAAACTTCGTGAAGAATACGGAAGTGTCCAAAAAATTAATAAATACGGGCGTAAAATTATGACGGCGCAACTTAGTGAAAATATTAAAACATCTAAATAATTTGCTTAATTTAATGAAAAAAATGACGATAAAAAGTATAGTTTACTCTATCTCAGTAGAGTAAGCGCTTTTTAGTATGGTAAAATAGTTTTAATAAAGGAGATATTAACTATGCGGATGTATGACATTATTTTGAAAAAACGCGATGGTTTCGCACTTACTGAAGAAGAAATTAAATTCTTTATTAAAGGAGTAACTGACGGGACTATTCCTGATTATCAAACGAGTAGTTTACTAATGGCGATTGTGTGGCGCGGAATGAATAAAGAAGAAACCGCCGCCTTAACACTAGCGATGATGCATAGTGGTGATGTTATTGATTTAAGTGCCATTAAAGGTGTTAAAGTTGATAAACATAGCACGGGTGGTGTTGGTGATAAAACAAGCTTAGTGCTTGGTCCGCTTGTCGCTAGTTTTGGTGTTAAAGTCGCCAAAATGAGTGGGCGCGGCTTAGGGCATACCGGCGGGACACTTGATAAACTTGAAAGTATTCCAGGTACGCGTATTGATATTCCAAATGATGACTTTATTCGGCAAGTTAATGAAGTAGGTTGTGCGATTATTGGGCAAACGGGGCACTTAGTACCCGCTGATAAGAAGTTATATGCGCTTCGTGATGTGACGGCAACTGTTGAAGCTATTCCGCTTATTGCTAGTTCCATTATGTCTAAAAAACTTGCTTCCGGCAGTGACACGATTTTACTTGATGTTAAATTTGGTAGCGGTGCGTTTATGAAGACACTAAAAGACGCCCAAGAATTAGCGCGAGCGATGGTTGATATTGGTAAGAGTTTAAACCGTGATACACGGGCTATTTTAACGGATATGGATCAACCACTAGGCCTTGCAGTCGGTAATGCACTTGAAGTCAAAGAAGCAATCGCCACGCTTAAAGGCGAAGGACCGCGTGACTTAAGTGAATTATGTATCGAAGCAGCGTGTATTATGCTTGAACAAGCAGGTGTCGTAAAAAAAGCACAAGACGCTCGCAAAGAAGTTGAAAATAAAATTAAGTCAGGTGCTGCGCTCCAAAAACTTGTCGATATGGTGAAAGCACAAGGTGGTGACGAGAGTTATATTACTAACCCGGAAAAATTTGCGATTAGTCAAAATGTGTTTGAAGTATTAGCGACTAGTGAAGGTTATGTTGAACATATTGATAGTATGGCAATTGGTATTTCTAGTATGAAATTAGGTGGTGGCCGCGAAACTTATGAAGATGAGATTGATATGTCCGCCGGAATTGTTTTAAATAAAAAAGTAGGAGATAAAGTGAAAGTTGGTGAACGCCTAGCGCTCGTATATACGAATAAAGCTGATGAAGTTTCTACTCCAATCTTAGTTGATATTCATCATGCCTTTAAACTTAGCGATAAGCATATTGATGTCCCACCAATTATTCATGATTATATTAAGTAATGCGTGTTGTTATTCAAATTGTTAAAGATGCTAAATTAGAAATAGATAATAAAGTGTATTCAAGTATTGATTACGGAATGCTTTTACTTGTATCTTTTACGCTTAGTGACACTAAAGAAGTAGCGAAAAAAATGGCGGAAAAGATAGCACTTATGCGTATATTTCCCGATGAAAACGGAAAAACTAATTTAAATATTAATCAAGTTAATGGCGAAGTTTTAAGTGTTAGTCAGTTTACTCTTTATGGTGAATTTAATAGCAGAAGACCTTCTTTTACCAAAGTCTTAAGCGGGGAAGAAAGTAGTCAGCTCTACGACTATTTTAATAGCGAACTTAGAAAAATGTTAAAAGTTAAAACTGGGGTATTTGGCAGTGATATGAATATCACATTCACTAATGTTGGCCCAGTGACTTATGTGGTGGAAAGCGATGAAAAAAGATAAAGCTAATATTAAGGTAATGGTTGGCCTTAGTGGCGGCGTTGATAGTGCCGTTGCTTTAGCGCTCTTAAAAAAAGAAGGCTACGATGTTGAAGCGGCTTTTATGCGGAACTGGGACTCACTTTTAAATAATGATGTTAGCGGCAACCCCACGCTTTACGACCCAACTTGTCCGCAAGAAGTTGATTATAATGACGCAAAAGCAGTAGCAGAAACGCTTGGCGTTAAACTTCATCGTGTCGACTTTGTTAAAGAATATTGGGACAATGTTTTTAGTTATTTTTTAAGTGAATATGAAGTTGGTCGCACCCCAAATCCAGACATCTTTTGCAATAAATACATCAAATTTGACGCGTTTTTAGCGTGGGCATTAGAGATGGGCGCAGATTATATTGCAACCGGGCACTACGCTAAGCTAGAAGAAGTAAACGGCGAACTTGTTATGAAAAAAAGCGCAGATAAAAATAAAGATCAAACTTATTTCTTAAGTCAGCTCTCACAAGCGCAACTTAAGCGTACTTTATTCCCACTTGGGGATATCCCTAAAAGTAAAGTACGGGAAATTGCTGAAAAGCTTGATTTAAGTCCTGCTAAAAAGAAAGATAGTACCGGGATCTGTTTTATCGGTGAAAGACATTTCCGTGATTTTTTAAAAAATTACATACCAGCGCAAGATGGTGTGATTGTCGATATTAATACCGGTAAAGAGATAGGGACGCACACAGGAGTATATTATTACACCTTAGGTCAAAGACGTGGTTTAGGGATTGGTGGTCTTAAAGATTACCCAGAAAATAAACGCTGGTATGTATGTAAAAAAGATGTGGTAAATAATATTTTATATGTCGCTAATGATGATGAAGATGAACATTTAAAAAGTGATAAGATTACTTTGACTGATGTTAATTTTATTAATGAAGAATTAAAGAGTGGAACTCCCTTAAATGTTAAGCTCCGTTATCGGCAAAAAGACTTGCCTGCCACTTATTATAAAAATAAAGACGGTGCCTACTTATTATTCCCCAAACCTTATCTAGCCGTGACCCCAGGTCAAGCAGCAGTTTTCTATATTGACGAAGTGTGTCTTGGCGGTGCTATTATTGGTGACTTATTTTATAAAGGCAAAAAGATTAACTAATCGTTAACTATGCTATAATATTACCGAAATCAATAAGGAAACTAAGTTTTACAAACTTAAAAGCGAGAGTTAGTTGGTGAAAGGACTCAAAAGTAAAACGTGCCACTTCCTTCGAGCGACTAATCATCGCCGGTTAATTACCGTTACAAAATTAAAATAAAGCGCATCACAACGATGAATTAGGATGGTACCGCGGCGAGAGTCGTTCCTATATTAGTTGAGGTTTTTTATGAAAAAATTAACAAGTAATGACATTCGCAAAATGTGGCTGTCCTTTTTTAAAAGCAAAAATCATGCCGTAGTGGAAGGCGCTAGTTTGATTCCGGTTAATGATAAGACACTACTTTGGATTAATTCGGGCGTCGCAGCGCTTAAACAATATTTTGATGGTAGTAAGGTAAGTGCGGATAAACGTTTAACAAATGTCCAAAAAAGTATTCGCACGAATGATATTGAAAATGTCGGTAAAACAAATCGTCACCACACCTTTTTTGAGATGTTAGGTAATTTTAGTATTGGTGACTATTTCCGTACGGAAGCAATTACCTGGGGCTTTGAATTTTTAACGAGTAAAGATTACTTAGCTTTACCGCTTGAGAAACTTTATTTTACTTATCACCCAAGTGACACAGAAACGCGTGACTTATGGATTAGTTTAGGTGTGCCGAAGAGTCATGTTATCGCTAATGAAGATAATTATTGGGAAATTGGGGAAGGACCGTGTGGTCCCAATACCGAAATTTTCTTTGATTTAGGGGAAAAAATTGATGCGCGTGGTCCAGAATTATTAGCAAGTGATATTGATAATGACAGGTTCCTTGAAATTTGGAATATTGTGTTTAGTCAATATAACGCTAAAGCGGGAGTAAAGCGCGAGAATTACGAAGAATTACCGAGTAAAAACATCGATACTGGCGCTGGTTTAGAACGGATTGCTAGTGTATTACAAGAAGTGCCAAGTAACTTTGAGACTGATTTATTTATGCCAATTATTAAAGAATTAGAAAAGTTATCGGGCGTTAAATATAGTGATGATATCGTTAGTTTCCGTGTTATTGCTGATCATATTCGTACATCAACATTCGCAATAGCAGATGGCGCTAGTTTTAGTAATGAAGGGCGGGGTTATGTCTTACGCCGTGTATTACGACGCGCGGTGCGTTATGGCCAAAAGCTCGCTATGAAAGAACCCTTCCTTTACAAATTAGTGCAAAGTGTAGTTGATGTTATGAAAGACTTCTATCCATATTTAGAAAGTAAAATAGACCATGTCGAAAAACTTATTAAAGCCGAAGAAGTACGCTTTTTAAATACACTTAATCACGGTGAAGAATTATTACGCGGTGCCCTATCAAATAGCAAGAACATCAGCGGGGAAGTTGCATTTAAACTCTATGATACTTTTGGGTTCCCCATTGATTTAACACTAGAAATCGCTAGTGAAAATGGCGCGAGTGTCGATGTGAAAGGCTTTGAAGTTTTGCTTGAAGAACAACGCGAAAGAGCACGTGCTGCGCGTAAAAATTTAAATAGCATGGCTAGTCAAAGTGAAGACTTATTAAAGTTTGATCAGAAGTCAAAATTTGAAGAACAAAAATTTAGTGTTACCGCGACTGTTATTGGCTTATTTAAAGATGGTGTTAAAGTTAATGAAAGTGCAGAAGATGTGAGTGCCATCTTTGATGTTACCCCCTTTTACAGTGAAAGCGGCGGACAAGTTAGTGATAGCGGTTTTGTAAGCAACAAAGAACTTCGCGCTGTCGTCAGTGCGATGAGTAAAGCACCACACGGTCAACATTTACATCATCTAACGCTTGATTACGGCGTAATTAAGGTTGGTGATAAAGTCCAATTAGAAATCGACGGGGTAGCGCGTCGCTCCATTATGCTTAACCACAGTGCCACACACTTATTACACCGTGCACTTAACGATGTATTAGGTAGTGAAGTAAGTCAAGCTGGGAGTTATGTTGGTCCTGATTATTTACGCTTTGACTTTAATTATAATACCCGTGTAACTGACGAAGAATTAGAAAAAATTGAATTAATTGTTAATAAATATATTAGTGACTCAGTCCCATTAACTGTTAAATATATGACTTTAGCGGAAGCACAAAAGCTTGGTGCAAAAGCTTTATTTATGGAAAAGTATGGTGACTTAGTTCGTGTTGTTACTTTTGCCGGAATATCTGTTGAACTTTGTGGTGGGACACATATTGATAATACAAGTAAGATTGGTACTTTTGTAATTGTAAGTGAAAGTAGTATCGCTAGTGGGGTGCGCCGGATTGTTGCTTTAACCGGATTAGCGGCCTACGAACACCTAAAAACATATTCTGACACTGTGAAAAGAATAAGTAAAGAGCTTGGGCTTAATGATAAAAAAGATGTCGTGCCACATGTGCGCACTCTAGTAGAAAAAAATGCCCTTTTAAATAGTGAAGTCACAATGCTTAAAACAGCTGAACTCCATCGTACTGCTTCCGCTCTAACACCGAAAAAGCACGGTGATACAAACATATATTTAGAGTACTTTACTACTTCAAATCGTGAAGACTTAGGAGTTATTGCCGATAAAGTGAGAAGCACTGATGAGTGCGCTTTACTTGTGTTAGTTGGTAATAATACAAATGACTTCCCACTGCTTATTAGTGTGAGTAAAGAGTTATCAAAGTCGCTAAACGCTAATAAAGTAATGCGCGCATTAACAAGCACTTTTGGTGGACGCGGTGGCGGCCGACCTGACTTTGCTAACGGTGTGCTCTTAAACTTACCAGAAAAAACAAAAGCATTAGCGACAATATTAAAGGTGCTTGATGAGTAAAATATTAGGCTTAGACTTAGGAACTAAAACGCTTGGGATAGCGATAAGTAATGTTGATGCGACATTTGCAGTTGCTTATGAAAATTATGTGTTTCCCCCGCATTACTATAAAAAAGCGCGTGCCCATGTCTTAGCAATATGCGCTAAAGAAAACATTAGTGAAATTGCGCTTGGCTACCCGCTTAACACTGATGGCACTGTTGGGGAAAGAGCAAAGTCCGCGGAAAGATTCCGTGATGATCTCTTGCGTGAAGGTTCGCCGCCTATTGTATTAGTTAATGAAACTTACACGACGCTTGCGGCTACCGAAGAACTTGAACGACTCGGTTATAAAAAGGAGCAAATTAAAGCACAGATTGACGCTGTCGCGGCAAAATACATATTAGAAACTTATTTAGAAAGGAAAAGAAGCAATGAAAGAAAATGATGTGATTGTTATTACAACCGAAGAAGGCGGAGAAGAAGAGTTTATTATTCTTTTTACGTATGAAAATGAAGAACGAGGCACAAAATATGTCTTTTTCTATGATGAAAATAATGATGAAGAAGTGATGTGCGCGAAGTATTTTGATGACGGGACATTAGAATATGTTGAAGACGAAGAAGAACTTGCGGAAATGGAAGAAGTATTCCGCGCCTACGAAAGCGAATTAGAAGAGTAACCGCTTCCCTTTTGTTTTTGGTTGAGAATTATAAGCATTATGTTATAATGCATTAGCAATTTATATAGGAGAAATGACTATGACTAATAAATATACTTTAACCCAAGAAGGGGTTGACGCCTTAGAAGAAGAATTAAGTGTTCTCGTAAATGTAGAACGGCCTCTAGTGCTCAAAGAAATCGAAGAAGCCCGTAGTTTTGGTGACTTAAGTGAAAACGCAGATTACGACGCTGCCCGTAATAAACAAGGCAATATCGAAAGCCGGATTATGGAAATTGAACACATTTTAGCGCATAAAGAAATCGTTGAATATTCCAAAACGAGTAAAACAGTTGCCGTTGGGAACTATGTTGAAGTTCATGACCGCACAAATGATGATACTTTCTCGCTCCGTATTTTAGGACAATTTGAAGGTAAACCACTTAATGGTACAGTTTCTGTTGATGCCCCGATTGCCCAAGCCATTTTAGGAAAAAAAGTTGGTGACCGCGTAAACGTAAAAGCCCAACCTCCCTATGAAGTGGAAATTTTAAATATTTCGACTGAACCAATCGAATAATTAATATTTTTGTAGTAAAAAGATAAATAACTTCCTACTTATTAGTAGGAGGTTTTTTATTTATGTTAAAGCTAATGATTGGTGTAGTAATCGCTACAGTTATTGTCATCTTTGCCTTTAGTGTGATTAATAGCAATATGAGCGCTAATCCGCAAGGACAAAGTTCAATGCATGTTATTGATGATAACTTTTTATCAATAACAGTGACGGGACAAGTCGTAAAACCAGGAACATATGTGATGAAAAAAGACGAAACAATTGGTGACTTAATTATGGCAGCGGGCGGACCAACAAGTAACGCTGATGCGCGCTCTTATATTGAAGACACAGTGCTTATTGCTGGTGTTAGTTATTACATCGCTCCGATTAATGACTTAGATGATTACTGTGGGGAGATGCCGCTCCATAAAGTTAATATTAACGCCGACCCCAAAGATAAACTAATGGAAGTTAACGGCATTGGTGAGACGCTAGCTGGTGCGATTATTCAGTATCGCGGGGAGCACGGCGAATTTACTTATTTAGAAGAACTAATGAAAGTAAAAGGTATTGCCAAAGCAACATTTGAAAAAATTAAAAATCATGTAACTTTACGATGAATTTATTATTCATCTTTCTATCATTTTGCTGCGGACTTTTAGCATTTAGACTTCCACTTTTTATCCTTCCTTTCTTGTTGCTTCTAGTCCGCACTTTTAAAAATAAATTGACTTTTACTTTTGTTATTGTCTTTTTTGCTTTAGGTCTAATTATAATGATTATAAGTAACTTTATTAGTAAGTTACCTTTTGAAAGTAGTTTTGGGCTCATAACTAAAGCGGGCACTAATCATATTATAGTTTTAACAGTGCGTGGAAAATTTTATGTGCGGTTAGAAAATAATAAACTTGTAGAAGGGGACATAATTTTACTTAACGGTTATAAAGTACCTTACTTTTTTAAGCGGCTTGAAGGAGAATTTAATTACGCGAAATATTTAGAAAATAAGGGAATTAAAAGTGCGCTTAATCTTTCGTTTTATGAACTAAAAGTACCGTCTTTATTACGACTATTTAATAAGTTTACAGTTAAAAAAATTACTTATCCTCCGCATCTTGAACACATTAAAAATTTATTATTAATTAAAACAATAAATTACGATGATCCCTTTATTCATGAATTAATACGGTTAGACTTATTATTTCTAATTAGTCTAACAGGAGCGCATCTCTCGTTTTTACGCCGTGTTGTAAAGAAAATAAGCAGTGTGTTCGTTAACGAGTTTCTTCAAGAAGTCATCAGTTACTTATGTCTTATTCCGTTATTTTTACTTAATATTACTAAGTTTGCTTTTTATCGTATCTTTTTAACGGGAATTTTGCGTCTTATTAATAAGAAGCACCTTAATGCTTACTTTAATAGTGTAGAATTAACGTGTATTGCTGCTTTTTTCTTTTTAGTTATTAATCCTTATTTTGTTTTTGATCCCGCATTCTACTTAGCCTACTTATTAACATTTCTTTTTCAAATGGTGCGTCCGTCTCGTTCAGTAAAAGGAAGGTTACAAAGCTCTCTTATCGTGATGTGTGTTATTGTGCCTTATAACATATTTACAAGCGGAACATTTAATTTAGTGTATATCTTTATTAGTCTTTTATTAGTGCCGCTTATTGCTTTGTGGACACTAGTTTACTTTGTAACACTTTTTATTGCTCCTTTGCAAAATGTTGGCATAAATACACTTAATCTTATTTATCACCTAGTTGTTTTGATGAAAAAAATTAATATCACACTATATTTTGGTGATTTAAATGTGCTTTCTAAACTCTTATTAGTTACTTTTATCAGCGTGTTGCTTTATGCTTTTAACGCTAAGATTAAACCATTACAAAAAGATATTACGCTATTAATAACGACATTGCTTTTATTAAACTTATTACCACTTAATCATTATTTTGAATATAGTATTAGTTTTATAAATGTCGGTCAAGGTGATAGTACTTTACTACGGATAAAAAATAAATATGTATTAATCGATACGGGGGGATTAACTTATAAAGATGTTGGCAATGATATTTTAATACCCTACTTAAAACGCAATAAAATTTATCGTTTAGATTACTTAATTATTACACATGATGACTTTGATCACTGTGGTGCTAAAGAAGCGTTAATGCATAATTTTACGGTGAAAAATGTTATTACCGAAAGACAATATTTCCCGCTTAATGTTAACGGAATAACATTAGAGAACTTAAATAATAAGTATTATGATGATGTAAATCTTGATTCATTAATCATCTATGTGCCTTTTCCAAAGTTAAAAATCCTTTTAATGGCAGACGCCGGGATACCAAATGAAGTAGATTTAATAAAGACTTATCCTACTTTAGAGGTTGACGTTTTAAAGGTTGGTCATCACGGTTCAAATACGAGTACAAGCGACGACTTTATTCGTCATTACAAGCCACAAGTAGCAATTATTAGCTGCGGATATCAAAATAAATACGGTCACCCCCATCACACCGTACTTTCGACTTTACAAAAATATGATGTGAAAATAAAAAGAACAGACACTCTTGGTACAATTACCTTAAAAACTTGTATAATATAACTATGTTATATCTCTTTGCGGCTAATGAATATGCACTAGTGGAAAAGGTAATTCGGAAAACGGTAGATGCTTTATTACCCGAACGAAATGCTTTTAACTATGTGCGTTACGACATGCGAGAAACGCCTTTTAGTGAAATCATTGAAGATGCACTAAGTTATGCTTTTGATAGCAGTGTACGCGTTATTGTTATTGACCACGCCAGTGTGTTAACGACAAGTAATGAAAAAAGTATTAATAAAGATATTCCTGACGAACAAATTGATTTGCTTTCGCGTCTAAGTGAAGATACGCATCTTATTTTCATCGCTCGTTCTTCACAAATTAACCCGAAACATAAAATTATTAAGTTTATTGAAAATAACGGGAAAATAACGGTTGAAAAAGATATTGATAAAAATGATTGGCAACGCTTTGTGCGTGCTTACTTTGCTAAAGAAAATTTACCGATTGATGATGAGGCTGCAAGTGAATTACTTAGCCGCGTCACTAATCTAGGTTCTTTTTTACAGGAAGCAGAAAAATTAGCGATTTATGGTGAAAGAGTTACTTTGCCACTGGTTGAAGAACTTGTAACACCGCTTTTAGAAGAAAATAGTTTTGCGCTAGTTAATGCCTTTATCAGCGGTGACAAAGCGAAGACTATTAAAATATATCAAGATTTTAAAGTGCAAAACCAAGAACCAGTCGCCTTTATTGCTCAAGTCGGTAATCAGTTTAGAACATATGCACAAATTTATATATGTCATGAAGAAGGGATGACAAACGAAGAAATTGCTAGTTTTTTGAAAATTCATCCTTACCGCGTTAAACTAGCGATGGATCAAAGACGACGCACTAGTTTAGAAGAAGTATTTAATATTTTACTCGCGCTTGCGGATTTAGATTATAAAATAAAAAGCGGCCAAATTGACCGTTTTTATGGATTTGAAATGTTTCTTCTTAATTACTAAGCAGAAAGTTCATTAATTTGACGCGCTAATTCGCTCTTATGACGAGCAACTTTATTGCGGTGGAACACACCACGACCTGCTGCTTTGTCTAATAAAGAGACGGCTTTTTTATATTCAGCTTCGGCTAAGGCGACATCTTTTGCATCAATCGCTACGCGAACTTTTTTAAGTTGAGTTCGCACCATTGATTTAAAATGGGCGTTGCGTTGGCGCGCTTTTTCATTGGTCTTAACACGTTTAATTTGTTGCTTAATATTTGGCATACTATTACCTCTTTCAATAATAATCTTAAATATTATATAAAATTATAATAATTTTAGCAAATAAAGAGTGCAATAATTTTTCAGTAATTGCGTGTTTCTATTCATTATATTCATTAAATTTCTTCAAAGTAGGCAATAGAGTAATTTATAGCGATACTATGATTAAAAAAACTTTATTTAAAGTTTAAGGCGTTTTCTCCTTGCAAAAAAGTCATGCAAGTAATAAAAAATACCAAGTAGTAAAGATATCCCAAATATTATAAGTATGACGACACTAGCCTTCATATCGTAAGCATTCCATCCGAGTATTAGCGGAACAGAAGCATAGATAAAAAGCGCCGTATGGATAAGCATTGTAATGTGAATACAAGGAACTTGTAATTCCTTATCTTTTAAAAATAAAATAAGTAGTGACAATGTAATCATTATTGCCCCTAGCACATATATTAAGATAACTGGATCTTTAAAAAATATATAAATAACGAGAATTGTCGTCCATAACACCATTGAATATAAGGCAAAGATAATTTTTTAAATCTTTTAGGCATATGTTTATTTTTCCTAGAGTTCGACTTATGTTTTAAATTATAGCTATTAAAGCTAGTAAATTCAATATTATGCGCTAAGGATTTAATATATTTCATTACGAAGTGTGAAATTTTGTCTATAATTTAAGCGTGAAGAGTATGAAAGATTTAAGAATTATTTATTTAGGAACACCAGACTTCAGCGCTGAACTTTTACGCTATTTAATTGAAGCAGATTATAACATTATCGCTGTTGTTACACAAGGTGATAGTCCTGTTGGGCGCAAAAGAGTATTAACACCAAGTCCCGTAAAGACTTTAGCATTAGCGCATAATATTCCCGTTTTTACTCCGCTTCGCATTCGTAAAGAATATGATTTCATAGTGGAACTAGAACCGGACTTAATCCTTACTTTTGCCTATGGTCAAATTGTACCTAAAGCAGTACTAGAAGCACCTAAATATGGTTGTTTAAATTTTCACGGCTCAATTTTGCCAAAATATCGCGGGGCTTCTCCAATTCAAATGGCACTAATAAATGCCGAAGAAGAAACGGGTGTTAGTCTTATGGAAATGGTTGAAGCAATGGATGCTGGCCGAGTGTTCGGGATTGAAAAATTTAAAATTGAACCAAGCGATAACTTCCTAACAATTGCAAGTAAGATGGTAAAAGCAAGTGCGACACTGATTGAAGAAGTTTTACCAAGTGTTATTAGCGGCGAAAATAAAGGTGTGCAGCAAGAGGAATCACAAGTTACTTTTGCCCCGCTTTTAAAGATTAAAGATGAGTGGATTAATCTTGAAAATGACGATGTTAAGAATGTTTTAGGGCGGATACAAGCTTTTGCGCCCGCTACAGGTGCGTTATTAAGTTACGATGACTTACCATTAAAAATTTACGAAGCACGCTTTGACAATAATAATGTTACTCGCACTATCGGTGAACTTTTTATTCGTGATAAAAAACTTTTATTACAAGTAAAGGGCGGACAAATTGAAGTACTTAAACTGCAAAAAAGCGGCAAGAAAATAATTGATGCTCGTAGTTTTATTAATGGTGAAAAGCATAAATTACCGACCATTTTAAAAGGATATATTGATGCGGAAATTTAACCTCAGTGTTCACGAGCTCGTGGACTTTGTTTTACATTCTGGGGATTTAGATACCCGCATTTTTAATTTAGAAACAATGACGCGAGGTACACAGATTCACGCCTTCTATCAAGCTAAACAAAATGATAAATACCTTGCCGAATATGCACTTGAATATACTTTTGAATATGAAAATCATCTTATTACATTACAAGGAAGAGTAGACGGTGTTATTGTTAATGGAAGTGAGGTAACGATTGAAGAAATTAAAAGTGCAAATACTGATATTGATAATTTTTTTGAAAATAATGAAGCGTGGCATCTTGGACAAGCAAAGTGTTATGCATTGATGTATGCACTCCGTTTTAACTTAGACGTTATTGATATTCAATTAACATATATTTCACAAATTGATGAACGCAAGATGATGAAACGCTATACATTTACGCGTGAAGAATTACAAAGTGATGTTTTTAGTTATTTTGGTGAATACTTAGCGTTTTTCTATCAAGTCGAAAAATATGAAAAGCGCCGTACAAAGAGACTTAAAGCACTTAATTTTCCTTATAAGGAAGTACGTTCTAGTCAAAAAGTAATGATGGAACAAGTAGAGCACGCCTTAGAACATGAGCATAAAATATTCTTAAATGCACCAACTGGTAGCGGTAAAACTATGGCGGTACTTTATCCTAGTCTTAAAGTTTTAGCGGAAAAAACTAATACTAAAATCTTTTACTTAACCGCAAAAGGAAGTGGGAAGGCACAAGCCGAAAATGCTTTACGAGTAGTGCGCGAAAAAGCACTAATTAAAAGTACTACAGTCAGCGCCAAAGAAAAGATGTGTCTTAATGATAAAGTTGCCTGTAATCCTGATGAATGTCCATATGCCGTTAATTATTACGGGAAGATTAGAAACGCGCTACTTGATGCTTTTAAGAGTAGGGACGAATATAACACAGAGATTGTTACTGAATATGCCAAAAAACATGAATTATGTCCGTTTGAATTTCAGTTAGATTTAACACTTTTGAGTGATGTTATTATTGCTGATTACAATTATCTATTCGATCCTTTTGTGTATTTAAGGCGCTTTTTCGATAGTAAACGCGGTAATTATATTGCCCTTGTTGATGAAGCGCATAACTTACCACGCCGTGTGAGTGATAATTACTCTTTAGTGCTTGATTTTACGCCGTTCTATAGTTTTAGAAAAGTGTTAAAAGGCGCGGAACATAAGAAAATTAGACGAATTATTAATCGGATTGTTAAAGACCTTGATGAATATAAAGAGGGGATTATTAGTGAGTATGAAACAAT
>ENA-UPXM01003645-UPXM01003645.1-activated-sludge-metagenome-genome-assembly--contig:-NODE-3645-length-16519-cov-4.387330_pt1 | contig 16519 bp, 22 predicted proteins | sample MGYA00238178_ERZ772708 | MGnify/ENA primary metagenome ERZ772708 (study PRJEB29002, sample SAMN05720212) | activated sludge metagenome | isolation source: anaerobic digester from wastewater... | reverse complement strand
TGCTACGACCTTGTCGAGATCGTCAACATCAAACTCGATACCTTCTGCTTCGAGAATTTCAGCGGCGAGAACAACAATGTCTTCACGTGCTGGTGCTTTGATTGCGAATTCTTGAAAGCGCGAACGAAGCGGAGTAGTCACCTTGTTGATGTAGTTACATGTCGCAATGAAGCGACAAGAACCGGAGACATCCTCAATGAGTGCGCGAAGGAGCGCTTGTGCGTCGTGACCGAGGTAATCGAATTCTTCGAGACGAACGACTTTGAACTTGCCCATTGGCATTGTCGTGGCAAACCCTTTCACCTTGTCGCGCAAGGCATCGATCTTCTCGTCAGAGCAATTGATCTTCATCACGTCCATCTTGTTGACACCAAGATCTCGAATCAGCGCGAGTGAGAGGGATGTTTTGCCTGTACCTGGTCCGCCGTACATAAGCAGATTCGGGATTTCGCCGTTGTCGATGAACTCTTTGAATTTCAAACGAGTGCGTTCATCCGGCATGATGACACGATCAACCGATCGTGGACGGTGTTGTTCTACCCAAACCTTCTTCATTTATAGATCTCCAATTGAACCGAGAATTTCGCCAGCACCATCAACAACAGCACCGCCTGCTGCGAGAACTGCTTCAAGACCTGCGGCAGAAACATCGCTAACAGACTCAAATGCCGACCCAACGACCTCACCGGTAGTTTCGGCAGCAGCGGTAGTTGCTTTAGTGGTATTTGCTAATGCCGTTTCAATGATGTCTGTTGCCAGATCAATTGCGACACTCGCGTTATTCAGCATCGTCGACATCAAAGGCGATGTTGACTTCTTTTTATCTTTGTCGTTAGACATTTATTCTCCAATAGTGACATGTAATTTTATCTTGTCGCTATTGGAGTGTGTAACCAAATGATTAGGTTAGCTTGACACCAGTTTTGTATCCGACTTCAAACGGTTCCGCCGCATCAACTACTGTGTGCGGGTCTGGTTTAACAGCGCCGAGAGACGACAGAGTAATTACCTCGCGATCGGCAGGCGCCGCTGGAGGTGTCTCGTCAATCGCTAGTGTCTGTTCTTCTTCCTCAGGAGGAATTGTTTCCTCTGCGCCGCCCTGCTCAATCGTAGGTTCTTCTGCTACAGCATACTGCTCTTCAAAAAAACCTTTATGATCGCTGTCAAGCATTTCGGTAATTTCCGAATTTGATGTGTACGGAATATCTGATGGGAGACGTTCGACTAGTGGTCCATCTTCCATTGGAGCAGAATATGTCGCAACTTGAGTTGCGGATTCAGGTTCGTCAAAAATGTATTGAAGGTTAGAAGTTTTGACATCAACTGGCGTTTCTTCTTCAAAAGATTCCGAGCTGTTAATCTCAGGATCTATCGCTTGCTCAGCACGCTTGCTCTTCTCAAGTCGAAATTGGGCAAGCAAGAAATTGCCGGCAATAATCAAAAACACCGCCAATGGGTCGAAGACTGGAATAATCATTGCGATCACCCATTTGACAGCAGACTCAACTGGGATGTCAAACGCCTTTGCGATGTACAGAATAGGACCTGCTTTTGCCTCAACACCGATTTGCGCAGTTTGAAGTTCAGGCAATTTCTTATCGATCTCGGCGATCTTATTCTGAAGATCTTGCTGCTCTGCTTTGAACCCGTTCATAAGGCGAAGACGCTGATTCACCGTAGTCTTTTCTGGTAGTTCTGCGATCTGAGCGTCAATTTGTTTCTTGCGCTCTTCGTACTTTGCCTGTTGATTCTTCAGAACCTCAACCTTCAATGCGCCTTCTTGAGTTCCAAGAATCGCCTTCTGAAATTCGCCTGAAAGAAATGAAAATGCTCCGGCGGAAGTAATAACCATCGTGATCGTTGCTGCGGCAAGTGCGTAACCACGCATCAACCTAGAGAGTTTGTCCCAATAGGTATACAACAGGGGAACGATTACCAATTTCCCAGCATCTAACGAGACAGCAAGCGAAATGATAACTGGATTGGCGCCGAATAATGTCGACAACCCGATTACAGACACGTAGGTGCCGATTGCTTCAATCGCAAACGCGACGATGAAGGTTAGAACCGCTAGGACCGGGAAGTTCATTGTCTTGTACAGGAGTCAATATCGTTTGTAACCACGAGGATTTTCGAGTCGTCTGTTTTCCACATACGAACACCATCAACCTCAGTGCCTTCCATCCACATCAATGATTCGATGAGAACGTAGTCGCCAACTGCTAACCCTTCGACCTTTGGTCCAATCGCGAGAACTTCTCCCCAGCGATGAACCTTCTGACTCGCCTCAGTAGCAACCATAATGATGCCGCTGCGGAGTGTGTCGGTAAACTTTCCTTTTTGACCGCCAGTGTGATCCAGAAACCGAAACATCACATTGTTGCCAAGGGGTTTAACTATTGCCATTTGTTTTCCTAGTTATGTGTTATATGTTATTTGCGCTTGAGCTGCTTGCCTTGAGTCGCAGAAGCGCTAACATCTGCCGCCTCCATCGAAATGGCAAGAAAATCCACATCAGGTTGAACGCTAGTGCGAACACCATCTTTTTCGTCAATTGCCTTCTTTCGGTCTTCAACAACCTTTGGGACAGGCGCAGACGCAAGTTGCTGCTTGATCGCTAACAATTCAAAGTCGACAATTTCGCCGCGTGCGCTACGAATTACTTGGGACATACGGTAATCTCCAAAAGAATAGAGCGCCTACAGCGGCGCACTATATTTATACCAGAAAATTCAATCGTGAAAAAACTCTTCCATCGGGACGTTGAATTTCACGCAATCTACAACGTGGAGACCGATAATGAATAGAATGTATGAGGCGCATGACGATCCTCGACCAACTCCCCAAACCACGTTGTTTTTGCGAAAAGTGTCGAGGACGAAAATGACGGTCTTGGTAAACTCGACCATACCGCGCTTCCGAATCTCCTTTAACTCAGCGTCAATACGATTGATCGCCATTGTTGTCTGGTCATCGGTATATTTCAACTTTGGCAGGCGATTAGCAAAATCATCTGCTATTCGATCCTCAAGGTTGAGGTTGCGATATTCTTCTGGGAGTTGCCAACCCATCTTGATGTTGATTGGCGGTGCCTCAGATTCTTCTTGATAAAGACGATCCGCTTCAGCAACTTGTCGATTGAAGTTGTCTAAATCTTCGGACCAACCGCGAACGCGAAGTTGTTGTGGAAGGACACCGCGAATAAGTGCCTCATCAACATCTTCGGCATTTACGACAGACACTCCGTCAAAACGAAGTGTCCGATCATCAAGTTCAGTTTGTAGTCGATTCATTGATTCTCATCAAGCGCTCATCAGCGGTCTCGCGATTCGATTTCAATTCATGACCTGCGAACTTCATCAGCACTGTCATCGGCACATCAGAGAAGGGTGCCTCGCAATAGAACTGTGTATTGCCCCAGTTGCCGGACTTGACAAACTTTGCCAGCGATTCACGATGCTCGATATTCGTTGGGTCAAAGAACTGACGACTTACGCCAGCGCGGCGCAGAACAGTGGAGTTGCTCAAAAAGTCAGGGGTTTCGCAAAAATCGGGCATGGTGTCCTCGTTGGTGGTTGAAATTTATTTGAGTTGCTCTACTTCGATGCCGAGAGTTTTCAGCATCGCAAGTCCGTCGGTCAAGCGATATTGGTTACGGAAAACTACTCTTTTTATTCCAGACTGAGCAATTAGTTTTGCGCAGTCTGGACATGGAGAAAAAGTTGTGTAGATAGTGCCGCCATCAGACCCTAGACCGCCTGTACGAGCTAATTTCAAAATCGAATTTGATTCAGCATGAAGAACTTCTGGACGTGTAACTAACGCGCCTTCACCGTTATCAAATTCGCAATTGTTGTCAAAACCAGAAGGAGTCCCATTCCAGCCCATTGAAATAATGTTTCCGTCAGAAACAATAACGGCGCCAACTTTGGCGCGCCTTGAATGTGACATCTCCGCAACGCGGTCGGAGATGTCCAAGAACATTTTGTCGAGATCATTTAAAGAAGCCATAAATAGATTATATCTGACAGGTGATAACTTTTGTAAGGATTTTTAGGATGGATACGAAGCGAATTCACGACCAAATTATCAAGAGAGCATTGACGAGAGGTCGGCAATCTGAATATACAGCACACCTCGCACTGTGTTGATCTTGTTCCCGGACTTGAACGGTTTCGGTTCAAACTTCGAGGTTGTCTTTGGATTCTTCCAGACTTGTTGCCCAATCATCTTTTCCCATTCAGCTTCGCGCGCTGGAGAGAATTTGTTCTTGAACACTCGAGATGGGTTGGTTTCAATAATCATAGGTTGAATTATAACACAACCTAGGGAATCTGTTATGGTAATTTGTAAATTGGTACAGGACCATCAGGTCGACGCCACATCTTTCTGATGGCATCACCCATCGCTGACATCTTCTTGCTGTACTGTTGATTGTGCTCGACGTGATGAGCGGTGTGTTGGTGTTCGTGACGCGTCCAGAAATATCCATCTATTGGCACGTGAATCGCCCCGCCAACTAACGCAGCGTTCGCACGAAGAAACCAGTCAGTGCCTAGATTGAATTTAGAACTCAATTCAAGAACTCCTTCGTCAATACACGATCGACGCATAACCGAAAGATGGTGCGCAGTGCGCGGATGGATACCGATGCCTGCGTAAGTTTTCGCAGCTCTGTTTGGGAACAATTCTCTTCCCTCAATGTTAACAATGACCTCGTTTGTCACTGCTAAACCCGCGCCTGTTTCATTTAGCGCATCGAGACAAAGTTGTAATGCGCGTGGGTCAATGTAATCGTCGTCATCGACAAATGCTACAAACTCATTCAATAGTGCGGCATCGTATCGTGCTTGTTCAAAATTTGAATAGCACGGGATAATTCTGTGATCAGCACCGCTTGGCAAACCGGCAAGGACCGAGGTCTTACATCTCTCTAGAAGATCAGGACGCTCGTGCCTTGTGTGAGTTACAACAGTCAGCATTAGATCGGCAGCTGGAATCCAGAATCAATCATTTGGATTTCGACGGTTAATCTGAAATCCAACGGATTGCCAGATGCCATATAAGCAGCTGTATATGCGTAGATTGAAAACGATTCAAGTGCTGCCGCTTGCAGATAATAAGTATCGGTCCAGGTGATACGCGAATCCGAAGTGGAAAGATAAGCAGAAATTCCGCCTGCCGGTAGCACAGGTTTATTGTGAAGCGTAACATCTTCACCGACAATAATTGCCGAGATTCCGGCATTAGCGGCAATCAGCTTTGTTCCAAATGCGGTATCAGCATTTTGCCAAGAACCACCTGTTGGGATAGCGAATCCAGAGACTGTGATTTTGTAAGTCCCGTCCTCTACAGTGGAGAATGATGTCCCAGAAAGATCTAAAGTTACTGGAGCAACTGCTGATTCAAATACCTTAACTGCTGTCCACGCATTAGTAGTGCTGCCAAATATTGTTGAGGCGTTAAGATGATACAGAGCAATAGGTGCCGATGTGCCGCCACCGCCCGGAGTTGAGGCGGCATCGATGGTCAGCGAATTTCCTACATGGCTGTAGGTCAGAGTGACGTTGGTACCAGCAACAAGCAGATTTGAAACTCGCGTATCAACGGATTCATCAAAGTCTGTAACGTCAGCAACAACGTGTGTATGTGTTGCCGGCGCTTTGCCGTTGAGTTCAGTTTGAAGTCCAGTAATATTGCTAATGGCGTGTCCGTGCGATACATCAGCCTTCAAATCAAGTTCAGTTTGAAGTCCAGTAATATTGCCAATGGCGTGTGCGTGTGACAATGCTGCCTTGCCATCAAGAACTAACTGAAGCCCAGTCACATTCGCAATTGAATGCGCGTGAACAGTTTCTGCTTTTCCAGCAAGTGCGTCGACTAACCCGCCGACATCAGTAATAATGTGAGTGTGCCCAATCAATGTGCGATCGTCAAGTGCCGCTTGAAGTCCAGTGACATTGTCGATAATATGCGAATGGGATACAGACGCTTTCCCATCAAGTGCTGCTTGAAGCAAGTTGATGCTTGAAATCGAATGCGTGTGGTTTGTAAATGCCTTGCCGTCTAATTCGTCTTGAAGACCAACTGTGTCGGCGATAATGTGATTGTGACCAACATCTGATTTGAGATTAAGCGCATTCTGAAGTCCAGTCACGTCAGACACAAAGTGTGTATGAGATGTGAGGGCAAACTCTGAATGAGAGTGACCAGTCAAAGCATACTCGGCGTGCGTGTGCGTGATCTCTGATTTGCCATCGAGAATACTTTGAAGACCAGTCACGTTCGCAATAGCGTGAGTGTGCGCAACTGGTGCCTTAGATGTTTCAAGTTGAATAACATCTTGCTCTGTTCCGGTAATGCGAGTATCGAATGACTCGAGCGATGTCACTTGTGCTGATGTCATATACCCGTTCTGAAGAGTAGATGCCGGCAACATAGAGATAGTGGTAACAATCTCACTATTGAGGTTCAGACCAGTCACCGCAGAGATTGGTGCCACTCCAGAAATGATTGAACCAGGCGATGACACTACTTGTGGTTGCGTCTCTGAATCAACATAGAACAGAATCGTCTTCGCATTCTTAACATACCCGATTCGGAATGCTTGAACACCCAGTGGACGTGATGTTGTGATCTCACCGTTGAATCCACAGTACAATGGTTTGCCGAAATCTGCTGGACCCCATGTCCACTGATCATAAGTGATTTCACCAGATTGGGTCACTACGCCGACTTCGTTAAGAGCAAGTGCTTGTTGAATGACGCCAATTGGTGTCTTTGCCGATGTAAGAGCAGGATCTGAACTTGCGAGCGACACAGTATCCGAAGAACTGAAGTAAACAAGACTCATTGCTGGAATTGGTTCTGCTGCTCGAACAGGAATAAAACCGTTGATCGGATGTGCCAGAACACCAGACGTCCCAATTGTGGTTTTTACACGAACTGGGGAATCAGTTGTAAGTAGTTCGCCTGTTGAAGTGCGAAGCGGGCGCAGTTGACTATCAAGCATCAAGTACCCAGGATGTCCTGGAACATTCAGACCAACTGTTGATCCGACGCTAGCGTGAACAATCTGATTCACATTCCCATTTGTCACTTTGCCAATGACGATACGTGGGGACACAATCCATTTTGAATTATCTGGGTTGCGGACCATCATGACATTAGCATTCAAATCAAACCACATCTGACCTGCTTGTGCTGATGCCGATGCTGGTTCAACCAACGATGTAATCGGTTCAAGAAGGGAAATACCTGATGTGACAGCGCCGGTAATCAGATTGACTTCGAGGTAAAGGTAATTGTCCGCACCCGTGTTCATCGGACCCCAAGCATGCGGGAGCGTCGAATCAACATTAATCAGATAGTCAGATGCGCCGTGCGCAACAGTTGCGAGCAGCGGTGTTGGCGACACATAGAGATCAACATACCCAGATGTTGACGACGGTGCGAGGAAAAACGCTTGCGACCCAGATTGTTGAAATGAAATTAGACCTTGGCGAAAATTGAGATACATTGTTTCTTACTCCGATTTTGTTGATTTTGCTTGCGCGGCGTCAGCAGCGGCAGCATCTTTGACTGATGTTTCTTTGTAGTTGTATTTTGCGGCGACAAACTTACTGTAACCTTCAATGGCACCGACATAGGTCAGGTACAGACCAAAGACTGCTTCGGTCAAACCGCCAGTCAATGTAAGTTTAACAATGACCCACGAACTGAGAAGACCACCAATGAGTTGAAGGACTTTAGTCAGCGAGACAGCGCGCCCGTCTTTTGTAATCAAATCGGCAAAGTCGAGTTTCTCTGATCGCTGAATGCGCCAGAACAAAACCAGAATACCGACAAAGATCAGAATGACTGCAAGACCCATCATATTAAGGGACACTCCGAATAGTGTGACAACTGTCTCGGCAGACAGCATGGATTTGCCGATAATCGCAGCGGATGTGACGGCAGGGGTGACGATAGGATCAGACATTTAGTTCTCCAATATACTTTAACTATTTACGAATCCAACCCCTAAAATACCAGAAAAGGACTCCAAGAGTCCTTTCCAATTCCTTATTCAGCACCTAATGCTATATTATTCGAGTGTGTCTGTACGGGTGTCGTCTAACGATTCTGCTTCCTCAGCAGCAAAGGTCAAGAAGAAGTCGATTGGCGGGATTGTAGTCGGATCCCCGCCTTCAAATTTAAGAGTCAAATGCGGAATGTAACTCTCAAAGTCATGTGTAGCGCCCATAGAAATAAATTCTTCGTGGCGCTCAATTAGACAGTTCGCGTCAAGTGTGAGAACAACAGATGCCGGTCCCAATGATTGAATCTTCTTCGGGCGAACCACATACTCACCATCATATAATTTAGGCGAAATCTCTCGCCTAGAATAGAGCAGCGTTACATGGAGGTCATCATCAAGTTCGATGCCAGCATTCTTCGCCCATTGCGCTAGATTCGAGAGGGTGGTGTCTGTTGGTTTGATTGCGATGTAGGTTCCGAAAGTATCAACCATGGAGATACTTTTTAAGTTCGACAAAACCTCCAACATGGATGGAAGAAGATTCGTTGGACATAACGATTTGCGGCATCGTTCTTGCGGATGGAATTTTTGCGATCAGATCGTCGCGGGAAATGTATTTGGTGCCATCAACTTTTTGTTGTCCGACATCAAGAATGATTTCTTCGTATTGGCGATCTTGTGATTTGAGTAATGCCTTTGCTTGATCGCAGAAAGGGCAGTTTGGTTTTGAGTAGACTGTGAACATAGAGATAGAGATGAAAAGAAATATTTATTTGCGTTGAAGTGATGGGTGAACACCGATAATGTGGTCAAGAAGTCTAGACGTTTCTCCGTGATTGTCTGTGTTGTCCATAAGACCTCGAAGTAGATGATTTGCATCAAGTCCACGATCCTTCATGACTTGATGCCCGTCGTCTCTAAATCTGAACCACGACCTAAATTGCTCGCGATGCGAAAATGTTCCTCGAAGAATAGCGCTGATCATAAATGAGCAGACCTTCGAGGCAACCAAAATAGAGAATAGGTCCTCTACTTCATTCGCCTTCCCTGATCGGAGGCATTCGAAATACCAAGACAAAAATACTTGATATGAATGCCTCCGATCGTCGTCAGTTGTCTTGTAAATTACTTCACAGATCTGGGAGATCGTCATAATTTACTTCGTTGGTCATTGAACCAATAACATACGCAACGCTTTCATTTTCCTGAAGAGCGGTTTGCTTCTTGTTAGTGTTCAAGTGCTTGTTGAACCAAGGGACTGGGGTTGCTTTGACTCCAGCATCGTACTTGATGCCGATGTCTTTCAGACGGTGTTGTGCTGTCCAATCGACGAAGTTCACCATTGTGCGCTCATTCAGACCGATCACAGAACCCTCTTTGAACAGATACTTTGCCCAGTTCTTTTCCTCGTCAATAACTGAAAGCAGCATATCAAGCGACTCCTTCTTCAGTTCAGACGCGACTTGGGCGAAGCGCGGATCATCCTTCACAACAGTGTTCAGCAAATATGCTGACCAATCCACGTGAAGCATTTCATCAGAAAGAATCAGAGCAATCTCGTTACCATTGCCGATAAAGATTTTATTCTCAACCATGCCGAGCGACGTCGCAAATGATACTGTGAAGCGAATTGCTTCCAGACCGTATGACGCTATCAAGGCAAGGTAAATTGCCTTGATCATTTCGTGCTCGGATACCTTGTGTCCAACTTCAACGCGGCAATTTAGATAGTGGAGGTTCTGATAGTAGGTGCCAATCGAACTTGTCATAGCAACTATGTCCGAGTTGTCGTGGATCTTGTTGAACTCATCCTTCGGCACATTGTAGATGTTGCGAATGACGTGACTGTATGCGCGAGAGTGGATCTGCTCGAACCAAGTCCAAGTAGTCACCAGCGCTTCAAGTTCAGGTATAGAAATAACTGGCGAGAAGATTTGAACTGGCGCACGACCTTGAATCGAATCAATCGTTGTCTGACGAAGAAGATTCGAAGTAAAGATATGGCGAACCGATTTGTTCGCTTCTTTGAAGTCGATCTTGTCTTTGGTCAAAGTAATTTCTTCTGGTACCCAGAAGGCGCCACGCTGCGTCTCGTCGTACTTCGCAATCTTCTGATATGCGTAGTCGTCATATCGCTGCGTAGTCACTGGACCCGCCGGGTCCAGGAACATTTGCCGTTTTGAGTAATCAGGAATTTTAGAAAAATCACGAATCATAGTACACAACTTTCACAATATTCTTCAGTTTCAATCAGCGGTTGATAGTGTTTAATAACCTCAACCTCCATGTCCGTCTTCATCATCTCTTTGGCACCGTGCTTATCAACAAGGTGATAGTAGTGAGACTTCAAACCCCACTTGTGTGCCAACATCAGATTGCGAAGAACCAACGTGACCGGCACTTTGCCGTCCAATGCCGGATCAGCATTTCTAAAGTGCTTGCCACTGTAGAAGGTGTCGCTTGAAATGCCTTGATCAACATACGCTTGAAGGACAGCAACGGTCTTGATGTAGTCGATACAATCCTTCTGCTCCCAGAGAAGAAGATTCTGATAGTACTTTTTGAGTTTGCGATACTCTGGAACAACCTGTGCGAATGCGCCTGCCTTTGACTCTTTGATGATGATCATCTGCTTAATCAGATTGACGCCATTCGTAGAATTCAACACCACCGACGATGATTCGACTGGGGCAATTGCCATCAACGTAGCGTTACGAATGCCGTATTTCAGCAAGCGGGCACGAAGTCCTTCCCAATCAAGATCGTCAGATGGAGTGAAGTCGGTAAGTTCGTTGACACCCTTCGCACGCAGTTCCCATGGGAAAATGCCTTGTCCGTAGCGAGTCTTACTCGACATTTCGCAAGGACCTTTTTCCTTCGCCAGATCAACAGATGCGTCAGTCAGATAGAACGCAAGGTGCTCCATCCACTTTTTGACTTCAGCAAGTGCTTCTGGTTCGCCGTAGCGGTACTTGCGCTTTGCGTGCCAGTACGCGAGATTGGTTATGCCAATGCCAAGCGGTTCAAACTCCTTGTTGTGAAGTTCTGATTGAATCGACAGGAAATCCTGATACTGAAGAAGATTGTGGAGGCAACGGTGAAGAACACGAGCAGGTTTGCGCATCTCTTCTGGATTGCGGACAGCACCAACATTGACTGACCCGAGAGTACAAAGAGCAATACGACCTTCAGCATCGTCAATTGTTTGAAATGCTCTTGTGTGCTGCATGATTTCAGTACACAGGTTCGTTTGGTATGTCGGGTGAATAGCAGGATCAAGAGGACCCTGATTCATGACGTTGTCAATGTTTAGAACATAGTAGCGACCAGTGTCTGAACGTTCTTTGTTGAACAAGTCTTTAATGAACCGTTCTGCCGTCATCGTCTTGGTACGAAGATCTGTTCGCGCTTCGTACTGTTCGTATAGTTGTTCGAACTTTGCTGAATCACGATAGAACGCTTCATACAACTCTGGAACTTCATGCGGATCAAAGAAGGTGAAATTGCCTTTTGCTTTGAATCGCTTCCACATGAATGCTGACGTTACAACGCAGTAGTCCAAGTGACGTACGCGAGTTTCATCAGTGCCTTGATTGTTCTTGAGAACCATCAGGTCATCAATTTGATAATGCCAAAACGGGAAGTTGACAGTAGCAGATGCGTTGCGAATGCCGCCTTGTGAACATGAGCGAAGGTCAGCAAACCATTTCTTCAGGAACGGAATGTAACCTGTGTGCTTGATTTCACCGCCGCGAATAGGTGCGCCTAACGGGCGAAGAGCACCAACGTCAAGACCAATGCCTGCTCGCTTAGAAGCGTAGTCCGCCATGATCTGCCCAGAGGCAAAAATCGATTTGAGCGTATCATCGCTCTTGATCAAAACGCATGAACTGAATTGCTTTGTCGGTGTTCCAAGACCTGCCAACACTGGCGTCGCCATGGTGAACATACCGTCTGATGCGCACTGATAAAAGTCACGAACCCAACGAAGGCGATCTTTGACTTCAGCGTGGAAAGCAGTTGCTGCGGCAACGGCGTATCGAACCTGTGGCGTCTCGAGAACTGCGCCTTGAACAACGCGATTCTGAACCAGATATTTTTCAATCAACTGGTCGGCAGCGGCGTATGGAAACAATTCGTCTTTGTCGTGATCAACAAACTTGTCGATGGCATCCCACTCTTCTTCAGTGTACCATGTGAGCAGGTCCGCTGTGTAGAATCCAAGACCAACATTCTTTTTGACGATTTCAAAAAGGCGCGGTGGTTCGTATTGTCCATACACATCCTTACGCAACATTGAAATGCGTTGCTTACCAGCAACAAACTGATAGTTCACATTCCCAATGTCAGGATTTTCTTCTTCATCGATCAGATCGATCATCGCGCGAAGCGCCATCTGGTCCAATTCACGGGTTGACATCCCGTCGTAGAAGTGTGCTTGAGCGGCGATCTCAATCATTGACGGAGATACGTCTGCCACACCCTCACAAACCTTTGCGATTTGCGCTTGCCATTTGCCAAGATCAAAGATAGCGCGAGTGCCATCTCGTTTAATTACTGTTAGTTCTTTTGTGGTCATTTTCTTAATGTTATTCGCTGGGAGCGCCGATTCTCAACTGTGCCTATTGGCATTGCTGTTCATCAGATGTAATTGTAACTTAGAGACCCCTTAACGCATTCCTAAAGTAGGATAGGTTAAGCGGTTTTTGCTTTTTCGTACGCTTTGGCGAGTTTCACATCATACTTGTTTTGAGCGAATTCTGGACCGTTGTAAAGGCGGGCGAAGTCTGCCCATCGACGGTCTCGTAATTCATCTGCTAAACCAGAATTGATAATGTATTGTGTGAACACAGCAAGTTGTGAATCTTCATTCTTACACATTGCCGTTACAAACTGTTGAACCGTTTTGAATCCGCAGCGGGTGAAATTGAATCCCATAATCTGGAACATTCCCCACGATGATGATAACATTGCTGCTTGACGGTCCAACGTCATTGCCTGCGCTAGACGCGCTTTTTCTTCTTGCCAAGTCTTTCCGTAAAACTGCTTTGTCCATTTAGGATAACTCAGCGTTGGATAGTCTGCTGAATATTTGCCGTTGGTTAACTTGTGAAACCAATGACCTTCAAAGAGCGTCTTCGGAAAACCTTCTGGGTCGAACCCACCACCAGAAGACTCAACTGCCGCTACTGCCATTACCGCCTCGACATCGCATCCGATTAGTGCTGCGTCATCTACGAAATCTTGTTTTACTAGCGCCATATAAGTCTCCTTGTGTTGTGATCTATTTATCTGCGCTTTATCCTAGAATATCTCCGACTGTAGCACCGCCAATATAGCGATACAATTCGTGTCCCCCGATAACAATTCCGTAGTACAAATTGCGTCCGTGTGACAGTGCCTGGCAGACTGGATGAATCATCGCCGATCCCTTTGGGATCTCGGGAGCGACGCACGCTGCCTTCTGCTTGAAATCGATGACTTGAACTTTTGTTGTTTTCAACTTGCTGTCATTAGGCGAAAACAGCAGAACATCTTGATCAAACGAAGCGCACTGCGCAACAGGGATCATGTCGATGGTGTATGTCTCTTTGTCAACAACCATAATTGACCATGATGCTGGAATATCGATCTCGAGGTTCTCAATACGAATGCGAACTGTCTGCCCGACGATCTCTTCGAGATATTGAGTTTCTTCTAATTTGAAATCCATCATGTGACCGCTAAAGGTCCAAAAATGGGAGACACCAAGCGGAGCAGTAAAACTGTCAATGATGTATGGTTTGTTGACTTCGGATAAAATTTGCACTGTCGACCTTTAGAGTAATTTAGGTCGATGTGTGAACTATATCATCATATTAAGGTCGCGCAAATGAAAATTAGGTTCGCCCCTATTCCCGACACTCGGGAGATCGTTTTCAATTTTATCGCGTGAAGTTAAATTTCAACGACTCTCTTCGAACCGCGGACAAATAACTCCGTGTGTCGTCTACAAAATCCATGTCATTATCTAAGCGATACATATCATCCGGATCAGGATCGCCGAGCAATGCCAATGCCGTTTCCAGCACTATTGACTCGTGCGATCGCCCCATCGAAATTCCAGCAGCATCGTGAAGGCGCCAAAGATGCGCAAGCAACGTGCGTGCTCGAACCGCCGGTGTGACTGGTAAATGCCTGTCAACAAATAAATCCATCTGCTTCATCATGCGCCGTCGTACACCGCGTTGACAGAGGTGATCGTCAAATTAGACACGACGCCATTGCTATCCACCTGACCTACGCCTGCTAATCGAAAATCTAATGACGGAGGTTGTGACAGAAGTTCTTCAAGAAGTTTTCCTTTTGGTGTCTTCAAGACTTTCACCTTGCCAACAAGGAATCCGCCTTCAAGGCGAAGATCGGTAATTGTATGAGACACATCAGCAAGATCTACTGAAGGACCTTCGGGCATTCCAATTGTGCCTAACATTTCTTTAGTCGCAACTTTTTCAATAGCGCTCTGAAGAACTTCGGATGAATACAACCGGTTGTTCTTGTTCGGGGTGTCCGCTTGGCAGATTTTGACAGTTAGATCATAGTTCATTCGCGTACCTTAATAAAATATCGCCGTGACATTTTTGTGGTGAGCAAAAACATACAAGGTCCTTTCCACTCAACTCTTTCTTTACCGCTGCCATCAACGAAGGATTAGCAAGCAGATATTTTTCAAACCTGCTAATTACTTCGCTACGTGATCCATCCTCGCCAATGACAAATGGGTTACCAAACTTTGATGGTCGCCCAATGTAGATAGCGTGATCTGGAACATTTCTAGAATTCTTGTTCCAGACTTTAGGCGGAATGTTATCAAAAATCAGGGTCATACGTTAATCTTCAAAGTTTTGAGAGTGTTGTATTCCGCCTCGCGATAATATTTCTTTAGTCGCAACTTTTTCAATAGCGCTCTGAAGAACTTCGGATGAATACAACCGGTTGTTCTTGTTCGGGGTGTCCGCTTGGCAGATTTTGACAGTTATTTCGTTGGTCATGTGTTTCCCTCTATAAATAGAATACTCAATTAATGGAGATCATTTTGAATTATCAAAAAGTCTACAACCAAATTATCATCGCGGCACAAAACCGTTCTCATCCTATGTCTATTGTTGAACGACATCATATCGTTCCGAAGTCTCTCGGCGGATCAAATGAACCATCGAACATTGTTAAGGTTACCCCAAGAGAACATTTTATCCTACACAAACTGCTCGTCAAGATGTCAATTGGGTTAGCACGACGAAAAATGATCAATGCTTTCTGCTACATGGCATTCACAAGAAACAACAAATGCCTTTCACGACCAGTCTCTTCTAGAGATTACGAGTATGCTCGTTCAATCTGTAAAGATGGTATGTACACAGAAGAACGAAACAGAAAAATATCTAAAAGTCGACTAGCAAAACTTGCCTCCGGGTGGAGACAAGTGAGAACAGACGAGACTAAGCAAAAACATCGTGAAACCCTAAAAGCGAAAAAAGATTTAGGGATCGGACTTAGCGATCTCCACCGCCAAGCAATTTCAAAAGGTTTGATAGGCAACACCAACTGGAAAAACTACAGAATGCCTGAGACACATAAAATCAAAGTCCGTGAAAGTAATTCAAGAGAATACAAAATAAAATCACCGGATGGAAATGAATTCATTGTCAAAAACCTTTCAGAGTGGTTAAAGACAATGAATTGCGGTACACGAATGGTAGATAAGGAATACAAAAGAGGACCGCTCAAAGGGTTTACTATACATTCAATTTCGCAGTCTTGAGAACAGTGTAACCCGCCTCCTTGTAATATTTCTTTCGTTCACGAAAGTGTTTCATCGACCATTTCAGACCTGAGTGAACATCCACACAGTGTACTTTGTCTTTGTCATGCCCTTTTCTTAATCCGCGCCCAATTGATTGAATAGCGCGAATGAATGATTTGCCGGCATCAACCATAACTTCGCAAAAAATTCTATCGATACTAATGCCAGTTGAGGCGATACCAAATGTGGCGATCACAATGAGGTCATCTCGCTTTTCAAACATCGAGTACCACTCGGCACGAACCTCGTTCTTTGTGGCACCTTGTAAGAAGACAGAATCTTTAATCAACTTTTGAAGTTGCTGACCCTGCTTAATGCTGTTGACAAGGACCAACGTGTTCCCGTATGTCTCTGCTCGAGCAATAATCAAATCGGCAAGAAGATCCAATCTGTCTGGACTCTTCGACAAGAACGTTTTCTCTGATGAGTAGTCAGGAAAGTCTTCTTCAACATTGTCGATGATCTGAATCGGTTCAATATCGAGATCGGCAAGGTATCCCATTCGCATCAAGTCTGCCGCTGAGATCGAATACAGCACTTCACCAATAGCACCGCGAAGAGTCATCTGATCGGTCTTTGCCTTAGGCATTGTCCCAGTGAAACCCCAGCGATACGCGCTGTGAATGCCGTGTTTGTTGATCAGGTCGCCGATAACT
>ENA-UPXM01003633-UPXM01003633.1-activated-sludge-metagenome-genome-assembly--contig:-NODE-3633-length-16563-cov-16.031500_pt1 | contig 16563 bp, 27 predicted proteins | sample MGYA00238178_ERZ772708 | MGnify/ENA primary metagenome ERZ772708 (study PRJEB29002, sample SAMN05720212) | activated sludge metagenome | isolation source: anaerobic digester from wastewater... | reverse complement strand
ACTTTATAATTAAAACTTCTTTATTTTGCTTGCCAAACTCTTTTGCTCCCTCTATATCCTTATCAAAGCTTATATCAAATCTATTATCGTATTTTAATGCCAGTCTATCTAAGCATTGATAATACTCATTATCTATTATCACCCAAGTTCCTAAAGGAATTGAGCGTGGACAAGCTACTACATTTTTCTTTCCGCAGATATTATCACCTGAAGCAGAGATACAATGGTCTCCCCAAGTTTGTTCTGGAACGGTATTATACGCTGTTATTGTTGCGTATGTTTGTTCCTTGATTAGAATTGGACTATTATATGTTATCAAGAAAACATCTTCTCTGTTAAAATGCTCTGGACACTCTTTACTGCTACTAATTGCTAATCCTACAAGTAATCCCGCTAAGAATAACATTACTATCATTATTTTTACAAACAGGTGTTTTTTATTCATACTATTTTATTTCTTTTACAGCTTCAAGATCTCTAAGTCTTTCTCCTTCTTTTCTACTCTCTGAAGCAGCCTTACAAACTTCTCCTTGTTTATAAGTCTCAACTTCTTCTAATAAATTCCCATTAAGAAAGAATTCAGAATATTGTCCCATTGAGCTTCCAAAATCTCTATCTTTTAAAACGATAACTTTTGATCTACCTGATCCTTTTGATCTATGAACAGCTAATACTTTATCGCTCTCTTGAACTATAAACGAGCTGTTATGTGTTAAGATATCATTTACTATGAAAGATCCAGTAGTGGTCTCGATATCGTAAGTCATTTCTCTTCCAGTTTTTTCTATAGAGACTATCTTATCAAAGAATAAGTTTCTTTGTTTCTTTGATTTAGGAATAAAGTTCTCAATTAGATTATCTAGTTTATGCTGTTTATCACAGAAGAACCCAATCATATGACTAAAGATAATCAAGTCTTGTCCATATATACATAAATTATATGTTCCCTTGCTATTAGGATAAGTTCCATGAGTTTTTTTCTTTCTTAACCATGACTTTATATTCAATTCTAATAACATATGTTGAACATCTTTGAGCATTGAATAACTTATACTACACAAAGAAACTGTTAGAGAATTAATACCAGACTTATTTATTGAACCATCTGCATGAAACAATCCTCGCAAGAAAGCTGCCTTCTCTAATTTTCCTAGACTCTTTATAAAGCCTGGAATATTTTTATCTAATCCAACTGGACAAAATTTATTCTTTTTAAATAAATCTCTAATCCAATTAGCTTCTTTCTTATTTGAAAGATGTACTCTAAAAGCTTTTTTATCTTTATATGGTGTTATCGTCCCAGAAATTCCAGCCATATGTAATAAATATTGTGCTTCTTTCATTGTGCTAGTAGTAACTTCGGTATGATATCTCTCCGTTATGTGTCCATCTCCTATTATCCATCCAACAGTACTAGCTTGAGATAAGGTTAAGGATGAGTCTCCTGAATCATAAGGTAATGAGCCTGCTACGTATATCTTTTCTCCGACCTTTAGATCTTTTAATCTAGTCCAACCTCTTATTCCTCTTTTATTATTCGGCCCAAATGATCCACCAATAGAGGTAGTCGCAAAGAACTTGTGTCCATCACTACATTTAATTTCTTTTCCAGTCTTTGTTCTAACCGTATAAATATCTTTCTCTCCAGTCTCCCACACATTCTTGACTATTCCTTCTTTTAATTTATTTAATCCTCCAAAAGATAATATCTTTGAACCAGTCTTAATGCTATCAACTCTAATTTCTCCTTTATCTGTATATATTAAATCATCTCCAGTTAAACAATCTCTAATTGATCCCATATCAGGATCATTAAAATCTTTAGGCTGTTTAGTATGTGCTACTAAGAAAATAACAAGCTCATTCTCTACTGCTAATATCTTTAGATTACGAAGAAGATTACCAATATCTATAGAGGAGTTTTTAGATTGAAATAAATCTAAGATATAATGAAGATGATCTATCATAATAACCTTTATATCATATTTTAAAATAGCTTCTTTAACCCTATCAGTAAACCAACTTAAGTCGTATGGCTTATTAGACATTGGTAAATAAAACAAAGGAAGATCAACATTCTGAAATTTTCTAAAGAATTGAGCAGGAGTATTTTCATAACTAAACCATAAAACTGGAATACCTTGTTCTGCTAACTTAATTGTCATAGAAATTAAAATTGTTGTCTTTCCTTGTCCGCTGTAGCCAGTAACTGTAATTATATTTCCTGGTTCTAACTTTCCAATTTTACTTGAGAGATATGGAAAGCCACAATTATATCCTTTTACTTCTAAGGCTCTAGACTTTTTTAATTCCTCATTCATATCATAAGAGGAAATAACTTTATCTTTCCCATCATAAGAAGAAAGAAACTCCTCCTTTTCCATTTCTTCCTTAAGAGACCTAATTAAATATTCATTGGTATCGTTGTTCATATTTCATCAATCAATGAATCTATTTCTAAATTTTCTGAATCTAAAGAATTATCTTGAATAAAGCTATCCATTGCTTTTGTAAATTTCTTATAATGTTCTGGACACAATATTAAGTTATATGTATTTATTATTGGACGATTTGATCCTTTATAATTATTATCTGGATCTGTTGCTCTAATATTAATTTTAGAGTATCTTTTAAGTTTCTTTCCACATAATTGACAATGAACAATTTGATTTGTTTTAAAATTTTCTAATGATTTCATAATTTATATTTTAATAATTTAATATCTTCTGGTTCTAATACTTTCTTAATAACATCTGCGATATCTTCTAATCCCAGATATGTATCTTCATCTCTCGACCTTTTAAGTTCTCTTTCTAAACATATTTTTTGTATTTTAGATCTTTCCATTAAATTAGACATTATAGATATTTGTTCATTTTCATCAGATAGAACAGCTATTTTATATAAGAGATCTTGGATTTTAAAATAATCTAAATCTTCTTTTGCTATCTCCTGAGATAATTCCTCTCTATATTTTGCTAAACTCATAACTCTTCTATTAATTCATTATAAGGTCTAATAGACTTAATAATTAATTCTTTCTTTACTAAGTAATCTATCATACGTTCTCCATTCCAAAGAAGTACAATTACTATATCTTTTCTTTCTATTGGAGTTGCTACTACAATAGCAGTTATAAGATGTGGATAGTAACTAGAATCTGTTGTTGTAGTACTAATTGTATTAGTATTAATCATATTAGGATCACTATAATGTTGTTTATAATATAATTCTATTGGTATTTCGAACGTTATTATATCTCCCACTTTAATATTTTTCATATTAATGTTTTCTTTTATAGTCCATAAACTTATTATAAGATGCGAGACTGAAACAAATCTTTATATCAGAACCAAGATTATCATACAGATCTGATTGCAAGAACCAATCAATCAGCTCTCTTAAATCAATTTCTGAATTAAAAGATTGTAATGTCTTTATTAATTTCAATGTAGGAACAAGTGATATTTGGGGGCAGTATCCATGAATTTCTTTAGATTTCCTAATAAAGTAGCCTATTATAGCTTTTCTTTCTTCGACCTTTGGATCTTTAACAATTGGTTGTTTCTTTAATCCTTTAATTTCTTCTTCTAATGGAACATAAGTAATATCTTCACACACTTGAGCCGAAGGCTCTAGAGTATTATTATTATTATTAGTATTATATTTATTTGTTAAAGTTTCTTTAACACCTACTGTTAAAGTTTCTTTAACACCCTGTTTAACTTTCTTTAACACCTCTGTTTCTTCTCTTTTGAATACTGCCTGATAATGGCTTTCTTCTTTTTTAATTATTAATCCCTTTTTTAATAAAGAATTAATTAATTTATTTGCTGTTGGTAAAGATATTTTCAGAGCTTTTGATATATATCTTTGACTTCCATAATATTCTCCTTCACCATTTTGTGAAAATCCATAAATTATTGCATATAATAGCAATTCATTTCCCTTAAGATTGAGGTCGTTTATCATCCAACCTTGAATATTTATGTAATTTTCATTTTCCATATTTTTTATTGAGTTAAAGAAAAGGGTATGACCCCATTGCAAGTAGTCATACCCTTTTCTTTATCTGCAATGGTTATTTTTATATTTCCATTATGACATTCCTTATTTTTTTGTCAACCGGAATTTATTACAACTACTAACCTTAAACTATATTTAGTATATCATGAGGCGTTTTAATTTGTCAAGTGCCCATATTGTGTATAAATAAACGAAAACGTTTTCGTAAAAAAGCCAGGATAATTCCTGGCTTAAAACATCTATAGTTTACTTCCTTCTACGGTTTTAACATCTTTATATCTAGCATTTTTCTTTTCATTATATGGAATAGTTGTAGGACTTTCAAGCTTTTCAAATACTAACTGACAAATCTTTAATCCCTTATAAATGATTATTGGTTTAAAGTTAATATTACTTATCTCTAAAACAATCTTTCCTTTAAATCCTGGATCAATATGTCCAGATGTTGAATGAATACCAAGCCCTAATCTCCCTAAAGAAGATCTCCCATCTATTCTGGCAGCTATATTAGCTGGTAATTCTACCGACTCTTTAGTAACTCCAAGAACAAACATACCTGGAGATAATACAATTTTCTCATCATCTTTAAATGTTATCTTCTTTAAATTGCTATATGTATCTGGATTTCTTACATCTATTGCTTTATCTTCATTAGAATAAAATAATAGCTCTCCATCAAGACACAAATCTACTGAAGCAGAACCAATGGCATCTTTTTCTATTGGAGAGATTATTATTTCTTTTTCTTTAATTGCTTTTTTAATATCTTTATCTGATAGTATCATCGTCTTTTATTTTATTATCTACTACTAATGTGTTTGTTGTTAGTAATATTCCAGCAACTGATACAGCCGCCTCTACTACAACAATACTAACCTTTAAGGGATCTACAATCCCTTCTTTTAATAAGTCTTTATATTCTCCAGTTAAAGCATCAAGTCCATAATTATCTGGTAAAGAGTTTATCTTTTCAATAGCTTCTTCTGAATCTATTCCAGCATTAGAACAAATCTTTTCAAATGGAGCTTTTAAAGCTTCAACTAAAAGACTTTTGCCTGGAGAATCTGGTAGATTTTTCTCCAAATAATCTGAACATTTTAAAAGAGCCAAACCTCCTCCAGGAACTATTCCTTCTTTAATTGCAACATTAGTTGCAGATAAAGCATCATCTATCTTGTGTTTAAGAGCTATTTGTTCTACTTCAGTAGTTCCTCCAACCTTTATTACTGCAACTTTTCCAGATAGTTTTCCAATTCTTTGCCTTATCTCTTCACCCTCAACAGTTGTCTTTTTTGATTCATATAGAGTTTCAAGCTCCTTGATCCTCTTGTTAACTAGATCTAAACTTCCTGAACCCTCTATAATTGTTGTAGAATCTTCATTAACAATTACTTTTTTAGCTCGTCCAAAATTATCTGTATTAACTATCTTTCTTAATGATAATCCATTGTTCTCACTAATAACTGTTCCTCCTGTAACAATAGAAATATCTTTTAATAATTCTTCTACTTTTCTACCTTGAGAAGGGCTTTTTACTATAATAATCTTAGTAATTCCTTTTATGTTATTAGTTAAAGATGTAGCAATAACTTCATCTGATGCATCTAAACAGATAATTAAAATATCTTTTATCTTGTTAGCAAGACATGCTTCTATTGATGGTTGTATTTCGCTAAATTCATTTATCTTTTTATCTGTTAGAATAATATATGGCTCATTTAATTCTGCTTCCATTGTCTCTATATTTGTAATCATATAAGGAGAAAGGTAACCTCTATAAAATCGATAGCCCTCTACAATATCAGTAGTAGTTTCATAGAATGGAGAAATTTCTGCAGTAACAACACCATGTTCTCCAACATCATATATTGCATTAGCAATAAGTTTCCCAAGCTTTTTAGACTCTACTGAGATAGTAGCAACATCAATTGCCTCTTTCTTATCTGTTATTTTCTTTGAAATACTAGATAAAAACTCTCTTATAATTGGAAGAGAATCATCTAATTGCCTTTTAATTGCTAATGGATCATCTCCTCCCTCGTCTACTAAAAATGATCCATTATTAATAAGAGATTGAGCTATAACGGTAGTAGTTGTAGTACCGTCTCCTGCCTCATTATTAACCTTCTCAGCGGCTTGTTTGATTATTCTGCATCCAATATTCATTGCAGAATCTTCAATGTTTATCTTTCTAGCTATGGATACTCCATCATTAGTAATAATTGGAGACCCATATTGATCATCTAATACTGCGTTTCTTCCCTTTGGACCAAGAGTAGAACCGACAGCATCTGCTAATAGATTTATTCCATCTATTAACTTCTTTCTTGCTTCTCTATTTCTATATACTTTGTTTTCTATTTTCATAATAATTATTTAAAAATTCTTCTAATACTTCTGGATATACACCATCAGTATGAACTTTCTTTCCAAATAAAGAAGAATTAAATTTATTATACATATCTTTAGGTAGAACTCTTTCTATTTCTTTCCACGTTATAATTGGAGTGCCCCATTTAGGTTGTGTTTTAGCAAAGAAATCTATCGTTATTATTTTAGATGTCATATTTGATTGCAATAACTTCATCTTCTGTGATCAAGAAAAATCTTTCATTTTCTATTTCTAATTGATTATGATCACCAGTTTTAAAAATTATTAAATCATCGACCTTTATTTTTTTAACATCTTCTCCAATATATTTAACTAAAGCTATATCTTTTTTAAATTTATCAACATTACAGGTTGTAACTAATAAATCCTTTCCTTCATCAAATAAAGGACAAGGCGCTGCTAAAATGTTTTTATTTAATACTTTTAATTTCATACTTTTATTATTTTAGGTTTCTTAGCTCTATCCTCCCATAACATAATTATTTTATAACAATTAGGAGGGAGGTTCAAGTCTTTAAAATCTTTAGCGGCTCTTCTAACATCATTCTTATTTGATTTAATCTGAATAAATAGAATCCTATCTTCTCTAACAGCTATCATATCGCTAAAGAATAAATCTTTCTTTATTTTAATTTTTCCCCGTGATAAGAAAAACTCAGAATACTCACACCAATATCCTCTATCTGATAGATACTTTTTGCTTTTATACTTTGACCTTTGACCTTTCTGGAATGTATTGATTCGTTTTTTCTTTTTTAATTCGCTCATAAGTATCAATTAATTTATATCTACTAAGGAACTCTTTATCTTTTTCTGTTAATTTCCAATCATGATCAACCAGAACCGTCATAACACGGCATAACAATTTGTCTTCTTTTTCTCTATAATGCATTGCTTGTCCAATATGATTTTTTAAATTATCTACTGGACAAGAATTAAATATACTTTCATTGAAATCTCCTTCTTGATATCTATTACTAGAGGGACTAATTATATGGTGTAATGCGTTTGATGTTCTATGACCTAACTCAACCAAATCAAATGTCCAGCCTGTCCAAAAATTAATTACCTCTTGTGGAAATCTATTACTTAACCCCATATTCTTTTTATTATTTGATCTTTTTTCATATCTCCAAATTTTGATAATGCTCTTCTTCTAAACTCTAAAATAAGTTTATCTGCTTTTTCATTTTCTCCTTTCTTCTTTAATTTGTTTATCTCACAGATATAACACATATTACTGCCCTTTCTATGTAAAGTATAGCATATTCCATAAAAATTGTTATGTCTTTCTGTTAAACAGATTTTACATACAACGCATCTAGGTCTCTTTTTTTTCTTTACTTTAATCCGCTCTTCTTTATGAAGCCTTCTATATGTACGACTACAAGATACAGAACAGAACTTCCCATTTCCAGATTTTATAATTGATTCTTTGATCCATTTCTTTTTATGGCAATGAAGACAAAGAATTAAATACCTATATCTACCATTTGAAGTTTTTTCCCTCTTGACTATATTGGCATTCATTTTATTCTTATTTTAAAAAAGAGGATAATTATCCTCTTTCCTCTTCTTATGATTTGTTTAAAACATATTTCATTCTTGTTGTTCTTTATTAATTGAAAACTCTCTTATTTTTTGACAAACTTCTGGATTATCAGCTAACCATTCTTTAGCAGCTTTTCCTCCATGTCCAATCAATTGATCTCCATAATAGTAAAACGATGTTCTGTTTTTTATTATACCAGAAGATATTCCTATTTCAAGAACCTCTTGTTGTTTAGATATTCCTTCACCATAATAAATATCAACTTCAACCTCTTTAAATGGTGCTGCTACTTTATTTTTAACAGTTTTAATCTTTGTTCTTATTCCTATAATCTCATCACCTTGTTTAATTGCTTGAAGTTTTTTCATTTCAACTCTAACTGATGCATAAAAAGATAATGCATTTCCACCAGAAGTTGTAGTATTTGGTCCATAACTAAAGGGACCAGCATTTATAACAGATCTTGTCTGATTAATAAAAAGAGCACAAACTTGAGATCTTGAAATCAATCCAACTAATTTTCTTAAGGAAGATGACATTAATCTTGCTTGTAATCCTATTTGAGTTTCTCCAATATTTCCAATAGATTCCGCTCTTGGTAATAGTGCAGCAACAGAATCAAGAACTACAACAGAAACATTACCATCTTTAACTAATTGTTCAATTATTTGAAGAGCCTCTTCTGCTGTATTAGGTTGTGCAATTAATAAATCATGAAGATCAACCCCTAATCTTCTGACATAATTCTTATCTAAAGCATGTTCTGTATCAACTATAGCTGCAATTCCTCCTGCTTTTTGAGCTTGTTCAATAACATGAAGAGCTAATGTGGTATTATGATTAATAATACTTTCACAAATAAAGGTATGAGTACTCTCCATTTCAACATCAAAAGTTGGTTTATTACCAAAATTCTTATTGGAAATTACTTTATCAAAAAATAGATTGTCATTAGTATATTGAGAAAGAAAAGATTTAAGATATTTATTTCCATTTAATTTAAGAATTTCTTTTAATCTTGAAATAGAATAACTATTATTTTTAACTCTTTTGATATTAAATGAAGATCTGTTCCTTTCTATTGGATCAATACTATTGTAAAAAGAATCAACTAATTGTTTAATATTAGGAATTTCTTCATTAGAAATTTTGTTTAATTTAATCTTTGAAATATCTTTAGAAAGATATCCAATCTTTTTAATAAATAAAGCAAAATTACTACCAGAAATCATAAGTTTATAATAGTGATTCTGAGGATATTGTTTTACTTTTTTCTCTTTTAAAGTTGCAACAATCCCAATATTCTTTAACATTAACTGAATTTGCTTCATTAAGTTAAAAGAAGAGCTTGAAACTTCTATTAAATCTTTTCTTAAATAAGACTCACAATCAAAATATCCTCTTAAGAATTGTATTTGAACCTTTATATTAGAAGATAAAATTGATTTTGGAACCATTTTATCTTTAGCAACTCCAATAGAAATTCCATGTCTTTTATAAAAAAGATTAATAGCTTCTTTAGAATTTATATGATAATTGATACTTCCTTTTTTATTATTATCATATTTCTTTATCTCTATATTTTTAAATTCTTTAACTTTTAATACACTTTTTTCAAAGATTGTTTTAATAATAGGATTATCATTTGTAAATATTATTTTATTTTTTTGGAAAGTTGCATCTGCTATAAACATACCAAGAAGAAAGGCTTCATCTGTATTTACTAATTCTTGATCAGATGCAATATTATCACCCTTTCTGGTTACTAAATAATCTCCAGGAACAATATCTTTAACAAGTTTCCAAACAATAACTCCTTGATTATTTAAAACTAATAGTGGATGATTATATGTTCCAGTAAGATTTAATCCAGTTCGTGTTGTTATCTTCTTTACTGGTCTACGATTATTAAATGTGAAGTTTTTAGTATATTCAATAACACCATCTTTATTTATTAATGGATATTTGATTGGTACAATCTTATTACTACAATAGGTTTTTAAACCATTTTCATTAAATATTTCCTTTATAGTTTTATATCCAAATGATGTTAAGATATAATTATCTTCTGTTAAGCATTTTCCTGTGGCTGGGCCTCCATATATTTCACTAATTCTTCCTTTAGGAAAGCCTCCTATTCCCAATATCTCATCTATTTTTATAGATCCAGTAGATATAGCATCAATATTCATATGATAATCACTATCCAACCTCATTAAAGAGCCTTCTCCAAATCTACTTTGAATGCTCTCTATTGTTTCTTCTATTGTTTTATTTTCTGCTTTTTGTTTTGTCATTGTCAAATTTTAATTTTAAAAAATCTTCTGGATTAATATATTGCATAGAGCTTTTAATCTTTCCATAATACATAATGTCATCATCTATAAGAATAAAAGTATCTTCTTTTGAATCATTCCAAAACTTATCTGGTAACTTTTGATTAGTTATACTTGTAATTCCATTTTTATAGGCATAATTTGATACAGCTCTAAATTCATCAAGAGTTTTTGTCCTTATTATTAGATTCATATTGTTCTAATAATTTATCAATATCATTTTTATTAAAACCGAAAACTTTTTCTCCTTCTATTTCTATTTGAGGTAAAGTTAAAATCTCTAATTTCTCTCTTTCTTCTTCATTAGTTGAAACATCTATAAGTTCATATTCAAGCCCTTTTGACTCTATATAAGCCTCAAGAGTTTTACATATAGGGCAAGATGGTGATGTATATATTTTTATGTTCATATGTTTAATCTTCTATAGCTGAAGAATTTGGGTCTTCATGAAAAATCTGACCACAATCTTCACACTTCCAGAATTTTACTGGTTTAACATTTTTATGTTCACAATTAAAATCTTCTTCTAATGTTTTGCCAGAGTTTTTTATCTCTAACTTAAGATCATTAAAAGAAAGAACTCTTGCTTTTTCTATCCATAAATCAGCACTATCAATACCATCTTTTTTTATTGGTCCAAGTATTAAGTTTAATTTAGAATATCCTATCTGAGCATATGTTTCATTACTATAGTTTAATTGTCCAGAAGCTACAAAGAAAGAATAAACATTCATTAAGATTTGAGCAATTCTTATTCTAGAACCTATAGTATCTCCTGGCAAAGGAATGTCAGTATCTTTTATAAAATCAGTCCATGACCCAGTAAGATCCATTCTTTCAGATAAGAATGTTTTATTATTCTTAATCTCTAACAATATCTTTCCAGCATTTAAAAAACTTAATTGTCCCAATAAAAGAGTCTTTTTTAATTTTTCTTTTAACTCAAGGTGTCTTTGAGCTAATTGTTTTTGTTTTAATATGTGATTTTCATTCATATTCTTTCAGTAAGGGAGAGGTTTTATCCTCTCCCATTACTGTGCTTAAATAGTTATTCCATCAATTTCTTGAATTGGATTCTCTTCTATTGGCTCTACTATTTCATCAATTTCTTTTCTTTCAAACTCAATCTTATTATTAAGAATAGTAGCAACAAGTTCTAGATCATCAATCTTTTCTTGCTCCTCTTTTGTTATAGGAGTATCATTTCTGGCAGCAAGTACAGAGTATACTGTATCTAATCCAGAACCTTTCTTTACAATAGTCATATCATAAGGTGGAATTGTTTCAAATCTGTAGTCATCGTTTCTAGCTATAGCATGAATTTGTTTGAATATAGAATGTCCAAAATCAAATAATTTTAATTCTCCAGTTGATCTATCTATAACCCAAGTCATATATCTTGTCCTTGGTCTATCTCCAGCTTTACAATATTTACATTCTTCAGCGCCTAAACAAATATGACTTTTCTTTTCTTCTTTAACAAAGTGGCTACCATAATCTAATATCTCTGAAACAATTCTAATCTTGTTTTCACCTTCTTTAAGTTTAAAATAATTTGGTCTGTCGTTGTCTGGTATTTCGTATGTTTGTAAGTTCATTTTTTTGTTTTTTATTATTATTAGCTTTGGATTTTAAATCCTTTGCCTTCATATTTTCTTTATATTTTATTCTTAGCTCTGTACATCTTTTTTTGTAACCACAATATTTACATTGCCATGTCCCCCATGCTTCTGAAGGAGGAATAACTTTTCTATCGTAGTAACTATTAAGAGTATCGAGCTCGTCTAAAACATATTTCTTTATAAAGCTATCACTAAATCGTAAAGGTATCTCATCACGACATCCGCCTCCTCTATCTACATAATATATTATACAGTAGTCAACTACTTTTCCTGTTTTTTTATTGACTAATTCTGGATAAACATAGGGTAAATATTTATTGGCTAGATAATCGTAACTTGCTAACTGTACTTTTTGATGATGCTTTACTTTATCCTTATCCTTAGTTCTCTTAAAAAATGCTTCGGGTCTTTGCGATTTTATGTCGACCATCGCTATTCCCCTTGTTAATTGAACTAAGTTATCAAATCGTCCCTTTAAATTGGTATCTGGATCTATAATAGTTTTCTCTGAACATATTAATATTCCAGAATGATAACAAGCTTTTGAAATATATTCATGGGTCATATTACCAAGCTCTGTAACAAAATTGTTTCTATCCTCTTTCATATCCATCGGAAGATTTTGTCTACTGAAGTAATGAGCCCTCTTACATAATCCCATCATTGATGAATACCAATTACCGCTTGTTATTCTTTCACTTCTTAATTTTCTCTTAAGATCCTCTTCATTATTGAAGTAACTATTTACAGCCTCGTCAACTGTTCTGAACTTTTTTATTAAGGGTTTCATACATTATTTCTAGTTTATAGAGCGCTTTTTCCTGTTTCTGTCTAACTCTTTCTGGAGAAATATTCAACTTAGTAGCAAGCTTTCTTAAAGAGTCTCTCTTTCCAACGAAATTAAGTCTATTTAAGAGAATAATTCTTTCTTCTTCTGGTAACATAGAAAATGCTTCACCCATTGTTACTAATTCTTTATAAAACTTTGTGTCATTAGTCATATTTATTTAACTTTGTTCCACTCTTCTGATGGTATTATTCTTATAAAACCATTTATAGGTTCGAGCAGTTTAATCTTTATTTCTTTCTCTCTAACATAATATTCTTTATCTTCTTCCCACTCTTTAGTTATTATCTCTAAAGAATATTCTTCTATAAGGAACCTATCTCCTTTTTTAAAGTTCTTAACTTTATCTCCAACTCTTAATACTTCTCCCTCATGAATCTTAGCAGGTCTAATATTTAAGTCATAGAAACTATCTTTCATTACTAATCCTTGATCTGTTTTTGGCTTAATCCACTTGAAAGCAATTATATCATTTAAAACTTTCATATATCTAATATACCATAGTATGTTTTACTTTGTCAAGTACCCATAAAAAAGAGATAGCAAATTAAAGCTATCTCTTTAAAAACGAAAGTATTTTCGTTTTAGTCCTTTGATTCAAAAATTCCTGATCCTTTAATAAGTAAAGCCCAAACTGTTGATGAGGTTGTAAGTATTCCTACAACAGCTACAAAAAACTCTGTATCTGATAATAGGTAATAAAAACTTCCTATCAATAAAGACAACACAATAGTAAAAGCCTTAACATCATTTGGCTCTGCACTTATCTTAGTTTTAACAAATTGAATAATCAACGATAAAATTGCTCCAACTATAGATAAGGATAATAATTCTTCTATTCCTATCATTTTGTTTTTTTAATAGTTATTACTCTAAATTTATCCTTAATCAGGACGACCTTTGAATTTATTTCTCCTGAATAAGAAATTTCATATAATCCGATATCTGTTGGTGTATAATATGTTCCCCAGTATCCGTCTTTTCTTTTTTGTAATGATCCACTTTGAACAATGCTTCCAGATTCTAATCTTATTTCATATGTAGGATTAGTAGAAGGATCAACAAACTCTCCATCTAAATTCCTAAATCTACACTCAAAATAAGTAGTATTGTTTTTTTGGATATTTTTAGTTGTATGTATCATATTTTTTTTAATAAGATTTAATCTCTGTTTCTCCAGTAAATGGATGAATATCGAATCTTCCAAATATTCCAGTATCTAAAGCTGTACTAACAGATACTCCAGAAGAAGCTTCCGCCTCTAATATTGTATCAATTGAGAATAAATAATCTTTACTTCTCTCTAAAGTTGCAACTATTGAAATGCTTCTCTTTTTACCAGCTTCAAGTTTAGATATTATTGCTAATTGGATTTTCTTTATTTCTTCTAACATAGCAATAATTGCTATTGTTTTAAACTTTCTCTTTTCTAACATTGTAGTAATACCCAATGATTCTTTTATTATTCTTTCTAATGTTGATTGGAAAGCTAAACTCTTTTTATCTGTTCCTTCAAATAAACTATTTATTGCAAACTTATAACTACTTGATGTTTCTAAGTTAGAATTAATAGCAACTCCATCAGATTTTAATTTCTCTAAAATTATCTTAGTTGCAAAATTTATTAATTCTGTTACTTCTAATCTTGATAAAACAGCTAATCTTTGTTCTAATCTATAATCAAAATCAGAAGTAACACCAAAAGATTCTAAATCAATTCCTTCTAAACTTGTAAGTATTCCAACAGATCGCTCTTTACCATAATCAAATTCTGATACTATACCTACTGAATTTTCTAACTGATCTTCTAATGTAGCTATTAAAGCCGCTCCTTTAGATCCTATTCCCTCAAGAATTGTATTAATAGCCCAAGCTTGAACTTCTTCAGCAAAGAGTCCTGTAGATATTCCTCCATAAATATTTTGTCCATAAGGTCCTATTCCGTACATATTATTAACAATGATCTTTTCTAATTTTAGTATTATAAACCCAAACTCCTAAATACAATCCTATCACAAAACAAGCATTAATAATAGTCGTAATTCCTATGAGTTCTTTAGTATTACTAAAATTAGATGCTGACATTATCAATATTGTAAAAAATGAGCATATTCCTAATACTATCAACGCTCTAATTGGTTTTGAATAATCCCCATTATAAAATATAGGAGAAATAAATATCCCAGATGCTACAGTGAATCCCATTCCTTGCCAAAGTATTGGTGATGTTAATATTTCCATATTACTTTTTATACCTAATATCTTTATCTATATCCCTTACAATGTTCTCTAAGTCTCTAATTGCACAACTTAAATCATCTATCTTTTTTTCAAATCTTAATAGTAGATATAATGCAATAACTATTGGAAATCCAAAGTTTCCTATTAGTACTAAAATTGCTTCTAATTCCATCTTTTTAAGGATATAAAATCTCTCGACCTTTTTGTTATACTAATTGTTTTTTCCATCTTGAAATATCTTCTCATTTATTTAATATCTTCTCAATGTTGATAGCCATTTTATTATTTTCCTGCTTAATATACTCAATATCTTTTCCTATTTTTGCCAAAACAACCTTCGTTTCTGTGTGGTAATTTTCAACACTTTTTATCCTTTCTTCAAGACCAACATAATCGTTTCTACGCTCATCTATTGTTTCTGTTAAGTTTTTCATTTGGCTCTCTAAATACCTCATAAAGAGTTTTGAAATTATTGTTGATATAGTAATTGCTGTTCCTATTATAAATGTTATTATTTCCCAAGTTATTTCCATATTAGTTAAAGAATAAGAAGAAATTAGATGATGATATTGGTTCTGTTAAAATACCAAGTGAGTGATTTCCTCCTCCTGCTATACTACTCCAATCACTAGTTCCGATTTTAGTAGGAGTATGTCTGTCAGTTGTAGTGCCATCTCCTAATCGTCCATAATTATTCTGACCCCAAGCATATAGTTTACCACCTGAAATACCAAGCGAGTGATAAACTCCTGCTGCTATAGTAGTCCAATCACTAGTTCCTATTTGTGTAGGAGTATGTCTGTCAGTTGTAGTGCCATCTCCTAACTGACCATAATTATTCCGACCCCAAGCATATAGTTTGCCTCCTGAAATACCAAGTGAGTGATAATATCCTCCTGCTATACTACTCCAATCACTAGTTCCGATTTTAGTAGGAGTATGTCTGTCAGTTGTAGTGCCATCTCCTAATCGTCCATTACCATTATAACCCCAAGCATATAATTTACTCATATTTTTATTTTACTTATAAACTTCTCTACATTTTCACCCCAGCAATTCTCCTCTTTAATAATACTTTGTTTCTCATCTGTTATTTGTAATCCACGATTAGCACAGGCGATAGCCATATCTTTATCACCAACAACATCCCAAGCGTTGGCTAAATATATCCAAGGTTCTCTTTGTGAGGGATTTTCCGCTACCGACCTTATAAACCAAATTACTATTTCGTCCACTATTCCGCCTGTTTTTATTAGTGAATTAGCAATCATTCTACAAGCAGATGACCTTGAATATCTTTCGCCATCTGTATAGGCAACTGATATAGAAAGATATCTTTTTAATTCTTCTTCTGCTTCTTTATACATTCCCTTATTAAAGTATTCTCTACCAAGCACATAAGAAGCTCTTGTATTATTTGGCTCATCTTCTACAAACTTCTTCATCATTTCAATCCTTGTATTTCTTTCTTCTTTTTCTGTATCTGGATAGTGAACCATTAAATGTTCATCTAAATTAACAACATTTTCCTTAAATCCTTCTCTTA
>ENA-UPXM01003626-UPXM01003626.1-activated-sludge-metagenome-genome-assembly--contig:-NODE-3626-length-16591-cov-5.628447_pt1 | contig 16591 bp, 10 predicted proteins | sample MGYA00238178_ERZ772708 | MGnify/ENA primary metagenome ERZ772708 (study PRJEB29002, sample SAMN05720212) | activated sludge metagenome | isolation source: anaerobic digester from wastewater... | reverse complement strand
CCCTCAAGGCGCGTGTAAATGAGAAACGAAAAGCTGTTCTGGGGCGGTCTGCTGTTTGTGTCGCTTCTGTTCATTACGGTTTTCAGCTATTTCTTCATGCAGATGATCTTTCCTTTCCATGTGGATCAGATGAAGAAACGCGCCACCGAAACGGTCGACCACATGCAATCGGTAATGCCTCACCTGGAACCGGCAGCCAGGCAGGCATATCTGGAGCGTATCGCCGCTAAGACCGAAGACCTGAGCTACCTGCTGTTGATGGACATGAACGGCAAGGCCCTGGCCCACAGCAATCCCGCCCGGATCGGCATGGTGTTCGACGAGCCGGGCATCCGTGAAAGCATCCGCACAAACCGGCGCATCGTGCAGACATATGTCCGCGACGCAAACAATCCCTCCTCCCCCTATCACAATGAAAAGACCATCGACATTATCGGGCCTTATTACTCTGCCGATGGACAGATTGCAGGTGCAGTCAATGTCGGCATCTCGCTGAATGCGGTCGAACGGATCAAGAGCCGCTACATCACCATGTCAGCAGCAACAACCGCGCTCTGGCTGTTATTCGTATCAGGCCTTGCCGTTTCCCATATCCGCACCATGTCTCTGAAACGCAAGGCAGACAAAGCCCTGAGCGCGAGCGAACGTCGCCTGTTCCGTGCCATTTCAGCCACGTCCGATGCCATATGGGAATGGGACCTGTCAAGCAAAGACAGCTATTACAGTCCAAGATGGTATCAGATGTTGGGTTATGAAGATCAGGCATTCAAGATGGACGGCGAGCAGTGGCAAGAGCTCTGCCATCCCGACGACCTGACCAGACGCAACGAGAACGTGCGTCTGGCCATATCCAGTAAGGGCGAAAAAGCCTACAGCTGCGAATTCCGCATGCACCACAAGGATGGTCACTGGCTGTGGATCCTTGGGCGCGGCAATGTGGTGGAGTTTGACGACAACAGCAATCCGCTGCTTATGAGCGGCACAAACACCGACATTTCGGGGCGCAAGGCCGGTGAAGAACGGCTAAGGGAAAGTGAAGCGCGTTACCGCAGCATTATAGAAAATATCCAGGATGTTTATTACCGCACGGACAAGGATGGAAAACTGATCATTGTCAGCCCATCCGGCGTTACCCTTTTGGGATATGAGTCACCTGAAGAATTGCTGGGGCGTCACAACGCAGCTTTCTGGCTCTATCCTTCCGAGCGTTCTGCCATGCTCGATATACTGCATAAGCAAGGGGCTGTACGCGACTATGAAGTCGTGTTGAAAAAAAAGGATGGCTCACCTGTTAACGTTTCCACCAGCAGCACCTTCTGGCGTGATCATAACGGAGAAATCCAGGGGGTGGAGGGTATCTTCCGCGACACAACCGAGCGCAAGCACGCAGAAAAAGCAGCCCTGGAGTTACAGGAAGAACTGATGCAGGCGCGCAAGCTTGAAGCGGTCGGTCGTCTGGCCGGCGGTGTGGCCCATGACTTCAACAATATGCTGGTGGTCATCATGGGCAGAACCGAACTGGCCATGATCAAACTTCCGAACGAACATCCGATACAATCCGATCTGAAGGAAATCCTGGGTGCGGCAGAACGATCGGCAGAACTAACCAGACACCTGCTCGCCTTCGCCCGCAAACAGGCGATCGAACCGAGGCAGCTGGATTTGAACGAAGCGGTGGCCGCCACACTGCAGATGCACCGCAGACTGATCGGCGAGGAAATTGAGCTGGAGTGGCGCCCTGAGCCGTCGCCCCTGTTGGTCATAATGGATCCAGGACAACTGGACCAGATCCTGATGAACCTGTGCGTAAATGCGCGCGATGCCATTGCAGGCACTGGAAAGATTGTCATCAGCACCTCCTGTCGTCATCTCGATAACACCATTGGCACCATGCATACCGATTGTCAGCCGGGAGAGTATGCCACCCTTTCGATAAGCGATAACGGCTGCGGCATGGACAAGCAAGTGCTTGATCACATCTTTGAGCCATTCTATACCACCAAAGAAATCGGCAAGGGAACCGGTCTCGGTCTGGCGACCGTATTCGGCACCGTCAAGCAGAATAATGGCGTCATTGATGTAACCAGTGCCGTTGGAGCAGGCACCACGTTCACCATCTACCTGCCGCTCAGCAGCGAAAACGCTGAACACCCACAAGATTCGGCGGATAATCATTTGCTGCAAGGCAAGGGAGAAACCATTCTGCTGGTGGAAGATGAAATCGCCATTCTGGAACTGGGACGGCTGATCCTGACGGAACTGAATTATAATGTGCTGGCCGCCAATACGCCTGAAGAAGCAATCACCATGGCCACCAACCATCAGGGCAAAATTGATCTGCTAATTACGGATGTAATCATGCCAAAGATGAACGGCAAGGAGCTGGCCCGGCAGATCAGCCAACTCTGCCCAGGCACCAGATGCATCTACATGTCAGGCTACACGGCAGATATAATCGACCGACACGGCATCCTGGATGACGGTTTGGACTTCATCCACAAACCCTTCAACATTCAACAACTGGCACACAAGGTTTACGAGGTGCTGCACAGCAGCTGAACAAACTCCTGACAGCAAAAAAGCCGCCCCATAACAGGGCGGCTTTTTTTGTTACATCCATGAGTAACCGTTACCGGCGCGTTGCGGCCATGCGCTGGACAGTGGCGCGCTCACGGGCGATCTCCTGGCTGATGCGCTGGCATTCGGGCAGGGTCAGGCCACCACGGGACAGGTTCTGCTTGATGGCGTTGAGACGCTGTTCCATGGCGCGGAACTGCTGCTGCTCGGCGGGGCTGATGTTGCCGCGGTTGCGGGCCTGGATGAACATCTGCCATACCTGGGCGTGGGACGCGTTGTTGTTCTGCACGCACTGGCGCAGTTGAGGGTTCTGGGCCGGGGTGGCGGCCATGCGCTGGACAGTGGCGCGCTCACGGGCGATCTCCTGGCTGATGCGCTGGCATTCGGGCAGGGTCAGGCCACCACGGGACAGGTTCTGCTTGATGGCGTTGAGACGCTGTTCCATGGCGCGGAACTGCTGCTGCTCGGCGGGGCTGATGTTGCCGCGGTTGCGAGCCTGGATGAACATCTGCCATACCTGGGCGTGGGACGCGTTGTTGTTCTGTACGCACTGGCGCAGTTGCGGGCTGGGCGCGGCAAATGCAATTACCGAACACATGACCACGATCAGGGCTGACATTGCTGCAACTAATCTTGACATTGCAAACCTCCTTGTTATTTTGCTGATTTCTGTTCTGCCTGGGATCAGGGGCGGATTTTGGAATTGTTGATTGGCAATGACTATAAATGTAACCGAAAGGCCGCGCCTGTCAATGCAGACACGTTTTTTTAAACACTGTTATATTGTACATCAATCACCACAGGCAACTCAAACACAATTATGAGATATGATTCCTGATTAACAAATCATTGATTGTCTGATATCTTACCGGGACAACTCCGCTGACACACAAGGAAAGGCTCGCAACATGGCCAGATGTTCAAACTGCAACGCCCCGCTGCCCGATGGCAAGCTTGTCTGTGAATACTGCAAAAACCGTACGGATATCGATCTGAAAGGTATCCACTACTACACCACCCACGAAAACGATTCGCCGCGCATCTGCCCCCGCTGTGACAAACGACTGAAGACCATTGACCTGAAACTGAACGGAAGGTTCCTGATCGACAGATGCGATGATTGCCTGGGGCTGTTCTTCGATCCGGGAGAGCTGGAGGCGCTGCTGGAAGCCACTGTCAAAAACGTGTATCTGATCGACAAAAGGGGACTGGATAGCATCAATCTGCACCGCGACCCCTGCCCACACCCGATCGCCTACATCAAGTGTCCGGTCTGTTCTCAACTGATGCACCGGGTCAATTTCGGTACCCGCAGCGGGGTGATTGTGGATCACTGCAAGAAACACGGCATCTGGCTGGACGGCGGCGAACTACGCCACCTTTTCGAATGGATGAAGCTGGGAGGGCAACTGCTGGACAAGGAACGCAAGGAACAGGCCAAACTGGAGGATATAAAGAAGGAACAGGATAGGCGGGCAAAACTGGCCGCCACAAAGGGAAATGGCTCAGGTTCTGACAATTTCTTCGACCCGCTGCGCCAGTCCGACCCGGATCTGTTTGATGTTATCTACAAGGCGATCCGCTTCTTTTTAAAGTAAGCCTTTTGCAAAACTACTGCGGAGCTGTCAAAGCTGGTTGACAATCTCACGCAGCAGTCTGATCACCTCATACTGCCCCTTAAGATAATACCGGGCGGCGCTTCCCGCCCTCTTTTCCACACAAATACCAAGCACATCAGGATTATCAAGCCGGAATACATCCTCGTCAGTCACATCATCTCCGACAAAGATGGCGCGGCGGCACGACAGGTGCGACATCAGGGACAGCAAGGCGCTACCCTTGTTATGCGCCCCCTGCGGCACCAGATTTTCTACAAATTTGCCCCCCACCCGGCGCGGAATCGGATTCAGGGACGATATGGCCTCCAGCAGCAGCCCGTCCGCCTTTTCCGGATCAGCAGCGTGGCGGTAATGCAGGGTGACAGAAGCCCCTTTATCCTCAATAACGATACCCATTTCCCGCATGCCAGGCACCAGTTGATGCAGTTGATCGATCCAGCCTTGGACGAGGGCAACATGGTTGCCGCAATCCCCCCGCACCCCTGGCAGACCTTCGGCACCATGATTGCCGACCAGAAAACGTGGAGTAAAGCCAAGATGCCCCCTGGCATCGGCACTGGAACGGCCGGTGATAATCGCCACCGGCGCCAGCCTGTCCAGCTCGGTCAGGCAGTGATTCACCTCGGCATGGATCATGATACCGCCCGGATCACTGACAATCGGTGTCAGGGTGCCATCCAGATCAAAGGCAAACAGGGTTGAACCGGCAATAAAACGATGCAATTCCGACAGGGCGGCCGGACTGAACAGATACCTCATCAATTGTCTCCAGCATCATTGGTCATGGCAATGCGCACGGCCAGTTTTTCACGCTGCCGCACCCGGGCGGCATCCAGCAGCATCCTGCCCGCCCAGCGGAAAACATTGAAGTCCCGCACCATGGCCCGCATGCTGCGCAGACGCTCCTGCTGCTCGTATTCCGGCATGGTCAGCGCCTGATAAAGCGCCTCGGCGGTCTGTTCCACGTGGTATGGGTTGATGATCAGCGCCTCATGCAGCTCATGGGCCGCACCGGTGAACTGGCTCAAGATCAGCACGCCGCGCTCGTCGTCCCGCGCCGCGACAAACTCCTTGGCCACCAGGTTCATACCGTCATGCAGGCTGGTCACCATGCAGAGTTGGGCCGCACGGTAATAGCGAAAGACATCCTCCGGTTCGTGGTGCTCAACCTTGAGAATAATGGCCGGACGGCCGCTGCCGCCGAAACGGGTATTGATCCGTTCCTCCAGCGCATAGACCCGGGATTCAAATGCCTGATATTCCTCCAGGGCCGAACGGCTGGGCGCCGCTATCTGCACAAAGGTAAAACGTCCCACCAGTTCCGGATGCAGCTCCAGCATCCGTTCAACCGCGGAAAAACGTTCCAGAATGCCCTTGGTGTAATCCAGACGTTCCACACCAACCCCCAGCAGATGATCCTCCGGCAGCCCCAGATGTTCAAGGATTTCCACCCTGATCCGGGCAATTGCATCACTGTCAGAGGGAAAGGGCGGAGGCCACTGGATCGAAATCGGATAGCTCTCCACCATGGTCAGCTTGCCGCGCCGTGAAATGGTCGAAGACTCATGTTCGATGCGGGTCTCCAGGTAACGGTCGACCGTCTCGAGGAAGTTCTTGCAGTGGTAAGGCGTATGGAACCCCAAAATAGTGCTGCCCAGCATCCCCTTCAGCAGTTCTTCCCGCCAGGGACAGATACCAAACGACTCCGGGTTGGGCCAGGGGATATGCCAGAAGGTAATGATGGTTGCCTTGGGCAATGCCTGGCGGATCATGCGCGGCAAGAGGGCAAAATGATAATCCTGCACCAACACGACCGGATCGTCACTGTGCGCCTCCTTGACCACCGCGTCGGCAAAGCGCTGGTTGATCTCAACATAGTATTCCCAGTCACTGCTGCGGAAAACCGGCCTGACATGGGCGATATGGCAGAGCGGCCAGAGCCCCTCGTTGGCAAAACCGTAATAGTATCCGGCCTCCTCCTCCTTGCTCATCCAGATGCGGCGCAGGTTATATTCCGGTTTTTGCGGCGGCACCATTACACGATCATTGAGATCGACAGTCTCCCGGTCGGCATTGCCACCACCGTGGGCGATCCATGTCCCGGAACAGGCCCGCATGACCGGCTCAACCGCAGACACCAGCCCGCTGGCCGGACGATGCACCACAATCTCGCCGTTTTCACGGCTGTGAATATAGGGCTCACGATTGGAGACCACAATAACGCGTTCACCGGCAAGCTGCTTGTGCAGCAGCTTGCGCAGGGTTTCCGGGCTCCAGGTGATGGTCGTATCATCGGCAAAGCGTCGCTCCGTATCCAGCGAACGGAGCAGCGTGCGCAGGTCGCCAACCAGCGGCTGCATCTCCGAGGCAACCACCGGCTGGGAAAACGGCTTCAAAACACCCTCGCCGCGCAGCATGGCGCGCACCCCGTCCATCCAGCCACGCCAGCTCAGATGGGCAACAAACACGGTGATAATCGATATCACCACCGCCAGCAATGCAAAGGTAATAATCACATATTTGCGGGTATCGGCACTGCGGCGCTCCACAAAACTCATGTCATGCACCAGCACCAGAGAACCGGTTTTGACACCCTCCAATTCCATCGGGTAGGTGGCCACATGCACAGACCCCTTGGGCAGCTGATGCAGGGTTCCCCCGCTCTTGTCACTGTTACTGGTTGTGGCACAGCCAATGGATTTGGGGAAGGCAGGGGTCCGGTAGAGCATCTGCCCCTCATTGCTGCAATACCCCAGGGCCAGCAAGCGTTCGTCACGGCTGGCCCGCATCATCATGGAGTTAATCCGCTGCCTGTTGCCCTGTTGCAGCAGTTCGGAAAGCGGTTCATTCAGGGTATTGGCGATCAGGCTTGAGCGGATATCCATATCACGCACAAACCAGCGCAGGGTAAGATTCTCAACCAGCGGAACAACAGCATAAGCCAAAAGCCCCAATGCGATGAAAAGCGGGATTACAAACCTGAGCGACATGTGAAGCGAGCGGAATGATAACATTGCCCCTCCCTAAAATGCATTATCCCAGCGCTTGCTGAGCCGGATGGCGGCATTGATCAGGCCGACCATGCTGTAGGTCTGGACAAAATTGCCCCACTGCTCTCCGCTGTGCAGATCCAGATGTTCGGCCATCAGACCGTGCCGATTATGTCGGGCCAGCAGATTCTCGAACAGCTGCCGCGCCTCCTGCTGGCGCCCCAGCGCCACCAGTGCATAAATGTACCAATAGGTGCAGACGATAAAGGCGTTCTCCGGCGCGCCAAAATCATCCTCCTCCACATAACGGAAGACATAGTCTCCCCGTCGCAGCTCCAGCTCAATGGCTGCCACGGTTGAAGCAAAACGGGGATCATCGGCCGACAGAAAGCCCACATCATGCAAAAGCAGCATGCTGGCATCCAGCGACTCCCCTTCAAATGACGCTACAAAAGTCTGCTTATCCTCGTTCCACCCCCGGCGATAGATCTCCATATAGATCCCATCGGCATTGTTGCGCCAGTATGCGGTCCGCTCATTCAGACCCAGCTTTTCCGCGATCAAGGCCAGCCGGTCACAGGCGGCCCAGCACATCACACTGGAAAAGGTATGCACACGGCGGCTGCCGCGCAGCTCCCACAGGCCGGCATCCGGCTTGTCGTATACGCGGATGGCCGCCTCGCCCAGCGGTTCCAGACGGCGAAACAACGCCTCATCACCGCGCTGGGTCAGTCGTTGGTCGAAAAACACATGGGTAACCGCCAGAACAGCAGAGCCATACACATCATGCTGCACCTGTTCATAGGCCTGATTGCCCACCCGTACTGGCCCCATGCCGCGATAACCGGGCAGAGTATCCACCACGCGCTCCACCAGGCTCGTCCGGCCATCGATGCCGTAAACCGGCTGCAGGCTCTCACATTCGGCGCCTGCCACCACATTGACCAGATACCTGAGATAGCGCTCCATGGTATGGGTGGTGCCCAGACGGTTGAGGGCATTGACCACAAAATAGGCGTCGCGCAGCCAGCAGTAACGGTAATCCCAGTTTCTGCCCGAATCGGGCGCCTCCGGGATGGAGGTGGTCATGGCCGCCACAATCGCCCCGGTATCCTCAAAGGTATTTATCTTGAGCGTGATTGCGGCTCGAATCACCTCATCCTGCCATTCAAAGGGAATGCCCAGGTCGCGCACCCAGTCCTGCCAATAATTGAGGGTTTCGTTTCTAAAACGCCGGGCCAACTCGGGGATGGATTCGTGGATGGTTTCGTCTGGGCCGAACACCAGGTTCAACCGGTCGTCAAGCACAAAGGGCAGTTCCTGCAGGATACTTGTGATCGAGGCGTCGGTGGTCAGGCGCAGCACCGTGTCTGAACACACATAGCGGACATGATGGCTGCCATGGGTGTAGACACAGCGCTCACGGCCATAATCAACAGTAGGCCGGATACGCAGGCAGACACTGGGACTTCCGGATATGCGGCGGATCTGCCTGATCAGCATCATGGGGGTAAACATGCGGCCATGCTGGCGAAAACGCGGCGCAAAATCGGTTATCTCCACCACGGCGCCGCTAACGTCGGTGAGACGTGTCAACAGCACAGCCGAGTTGGGCAGATAATACTGTTCACTGCCGGACTGTCCAACCAGCTCGACAGAGCAGTACCCCTGCCCTGAGGCCGGTTCATGCGGGTTCAACAGCGCATTGAAAACCGGATCGCTGTCAAAGCGCGGCAGGCAGCACCAAACCATCTCCGCCGATTTGTCAATCAACGCTCCGACCTGGCAATTGCCGATCAGGGCCAGATCAAGTGATGCAGTCATTGCTCCCCCTTATCTGAAGTCCATCCTGGTTTTATTGATCCGGTGGTTAAACATATGAATGGTAGGGGCTAGGCTTGCCTCGCCCAATCCGGGGCGGGGGCGCCCCGCCCCTACAGCAGGGTTTGAATGTTTAATCACCGGAGCAATAACCAGACACATGCAGTGGGCCAGCCTATCAGCCTTGCAGCGGACCAAAACACTCCCGTCTGAGCTTCTTGAAAAGCCACATAACGTGTCATTCCGGCAGGTTTCTGGCCGGAATCCAGCTTTGAACCTATTGAAAAGAATCGATCCCCGACAGAACCATTCGGGGACGACAATCTGTTTGCAAGAGCCTCGTCTGCCAGCAATGCGGTGTAAGACTAACATCCGCAGCCACAAATCGCCAGTTTTTAATAATTTTATTTAATGATTACAGTATATTGCAAGTCAGCTTTCTGACATTCAACCATTACTGGCAGCGCGGGCCCGCAGCCACTTGTCCAGTTCCACCACCACCAGCACCGAGGCGGAAACAGCAAGGATACGCACCCACTCTTCAGCGCCAAGCGGCACGCTGCGGAAGATCCACTGCAACGGAGGCGCATAGATAAAGGCCAGATGGGCTATTGTGGATACAATCATGCTGTAGAACAGGAAAGGATTGCCAAGCAGTTTGATCCGGAAGATCGACTCGTATTCGGAACGGCTGTTCCAGCCCTGGAAAAACTGAAAAAACACCATGGTGGTGACTGCAACCGTTCGCGCGCTTTCAATGGAACTGCCCGCTTTAAGTGACTCGGTGTAGTTCCAGACGATACCGACCGCAATCACCAGACCGACCAGGATCGTCCGTTCCAGCAGCAGACGGGAAAAGATCCCCTCCTGGGGCGGACGCGGCGGCCGCCTGACAATCCCCTTTTCGCCCGGCTCGAAGGCCAGCGACACATCCTGCAGCCCGTTGGTGACCAGATTGATCCAGAGCAGCTGGGCCGGCAGATAGGGTACCGGCACACCCAAAACCATGGCGATGATAATCGAGACAATTGATGCCACACCGGTGGGAATCAGAAAGAAGGTCACCTTGCGCAGGTTGTCGAATACGATCCGGCCCTCTCGCACGGCGCTGAAGATGCTGGCAAAATTATCATTGGCCAGCACCATGTCTGAGGCTTCCTTGGCCACGTCGGTACCGGTGATGCCCATGGCGATGCCGATATGGGCCGCCTTGAGGGCCGGGGCGTCATTGACACCGTCTCCGGTCATGGCGACGATGTGCCCGTGTCGGATCAACTGGCGCGTAATGCGCAGCTTGTGCTCCGGGGCCACACGGGCATAGACCGACACCTGGCGCACACGTTCGAACAGCTGGTCGTCGTCCATAGCCTCCAGCTCACGGCCGGTGAGCACATCCTCAGCATGCTCGACAATCCCCAACTGGCGACCGATGGCCCGGGCCGTCACGGCATGATCACCGGTGATCATCACCACCCGGATGCCGGCCCGCTTGCAGCCGGCAATCGCCTCGATCGCCTCGTCGCGGGGCGGGTCGATCATGGCCTGCAGACCGCCAAAAACAAGCCCGTGCTCAGCTTCCTGATGGCTCAGTTCTTCCTGATCAGTGGCAATCTCCTTCCAGGCAAAGGCCAGTACCCGCATGCCCTGTCCGGCAAACTCCGTGGCGATATCAAGCACACCATCCATCTGGCGACTGTCCAGGCCACACATCTCCAGCACCCGTTCCGGCGCCCCCTTGACCAGCACCAGATTGCGGCCGCCATCACGGTGCAGCGTGGCCATGTAGCCCCGCTCCGATTCAAAGGGGATCATGGCCAGCTGCTGGTAGCTGCCCTTCTCGGTCTCACACTTCAACCCGCCCTTGAGTGCCGCAACGATCAACGCCCCTTCGGTCGGGTCGCCATCCACTCGGAAGCGCCCCTCCTGCTCGTAGATAAAGGACTCGTTGCAGAGCAGGCCGATCCGGAGCAACATTGCCAGATCCGGATCGTCGTCAGCAGCCAGCCCCCTGCCCTCCCTGAGCAGTTCACCCTTCGGTTCATAACCGGTGCCGCTGATCTCGTAGATATGCCGCCCATCGAACAATCTGGTGACGGTCATCTCGTTCCTGGTCAGAGTGCCGGTCTTGTCGGAGCAGATCACGGTCGTGCTGCCCAGCGTCTCCACCGCCGGCAACTTCCTGACAATGGCGCTGTGTTTGGCCATGCGGGCCACCCCGACAGCCATGGCAATCGTCACCACGATCGGAAGCCCTTCTGGTATGGCTGCCACGGCAGCGGCCACCGCCACCATGAACATCTCGCGCACCGTACCGCCCAACAGCAAGCCGACTGCGAAAATGGCAACGCAGGCGCCCATTACAATCAACCCGACCAGCTTGGAAAACTGCTCGATCTTCTCCTGGATCGGCGCCTTGACCAGTCCGATATCCCTGACTTCATCGGCAATACCGCCCAGCACGGTAGCAGCGGCTGTGGCGGTAACCACGCCCCGGGCGCGGCCATTGACCACCGCAGTACCCATGAAGGCCATATTGGTCTGATCGGCATGGGTCAGGCTGCTGTCCCCAATGGCGCTTACCGTTTTTTCCACCGGCAGCGATTCGCCGGTCAGCATGGCCTCGTCAACCCTCAGTTCATTTGTATGCAGCAGTCTGAGGTCAGCCGGCACACGCGTGCCAGAGGCCAACAGCACAATATCGCCCGGCACCAGGTCGCTACCCGGTATTTCGTGCTCCTGGCCATTGCGCACCACACGGGCCTTGGCCACCAGCAACTGCTTGAGAGCGCGCACGCTCTGCTCGGCCTTGAACTCCTGGGTGTAACCGATAACCGCATTCAGCAGCACCACCGCCAGAATCACGCCTGAATCGATATATTCTTTCAGCAGAAAGATCACGACAGCGGAGATCAGCAGGATGTAGATCAGCGGGCTGGTAAACTGGTGCAGCAGGATCATCAGGCGGCTGATGCCCTCCTCCTCCACCAGACGGTTGGGGCCAAAGTGTACCCGTCGACTGGCGGCCTCCTGTTCGGACAACCCCTCAGCGGATGTTTCCAGCGCGGTCAGCACCTCATCCGGGCTCTTGCGATACCATTCCGCAAGCTGTCCACCCTGTTTCCCGCTGCCTTTCAAAGCATTCATCGGCCTTGCCTCAGCGCCTCGATCCGTTCCTCAAGCGAGGGATGGGTCATAAATAACCGCCGGATACCGCCCCCCTGGGCGCCGGAAATGCCAAAGGCGGCCATCTGTTCCGGCAACTGGGCAGGCCCGGAGGCAACCTTCAGCTTCTGCAGCGCTGCGATCATCTTCTCCCTTCCGGCCAGGGCCGCCGCGCCGGCATCAGCCCGGAACTCACGCTGACGGCTGAACCACATCACGATGATGCTGGCCAGAATACCAAACACAACCTGGGCAATCATCGAGGTAATGAAGAAGCCGGGGCCATGACCGCGCTCATTGCGGAACACCACCCGATCCACCAGGTAACCGGCCACCCGGGAGGCGAAGATGACAAAGGTATTGACCACCCCCTGGATCAGGGTCAGGGTGACCATGTCGCCGTTGGCAACGTGGCTGACCTCATGGGCCAGCACCGCTTCGGCCTCGTTACGTTCCATGGCCCGCAACAGACCGCTGCTGACCGCCACCAAAGCACTGTTGCGGCGCATGCCGGTGGCAAAGGCATTCACCTCCTGGGCGTCATAAACAGCCACCTCCGGCATACCGATACCGGCCTTCATCGACTGGCGCCTTACCACATCGACAAGCCAGTTTTCGGTTTCATTGGACGGATTGACGATCACCCGTGCGCCGGTCAGACGCTTGGCGCTCCACTTGGAAATGGCCAGCGATATCAGCGATCCGCCAAAGCCGAATACGGCGGCAAATACCAGCAGGCTGCCCAGATTGAGCCCCTGCTGGTCCAGCATCGGTCCGACCCCCAGCAGGTTCAGCACAATGCCGAGCACAAACATGATGGCCAGATTGGTAATCAAAAATAGTACGATGCGCTTGAGCATATTTCCCATCCTCCTCTTGCTTGATGGCAGACAAAACCAGAATCTTAGGAATTCTAACTGTTTTTTGTATCAAATTCACGCAATGGGCTGGCGGTTCATACTCCGGTGGCAGATAATCTGCGGGCATGGCGGCCGCATTTCCATCACGCAGTACAGAATAGTGCGGCGACATAATTTCGACCCCAGCCCTGTTAAAATTGTCCTGAATATTGGTATGAAGCCTGGTGTACACTAACTCCATGGCAGACGGCTGATCCGTGCATGCATTCACGTCATAGCTTACATGAAAATCATTCAAAGCAGCACAAGCAACCAGAAAAGGCCTGTAATAATCCTGATCGACACGATGCCGCTCCTTTCCCTCTCGCCAGTCAACAAGAGCAAGAAAAATGCAACCATCAACCCAGCATTAGCAATCTATCACATTGACCTGCTGGCTAGATTTGTCGGGCTATTCAGACAATGATCTTTCATTATTCAAAATAGTCACGTCATGTCTTGGATAAGGTATGACAATGCCATGTTTTGCAAAAATCCTGTAAATGGCAGTATTAAGACTGCTCACCAGAAGCCCTTTGCGATGAATCAGCGTAGTGCTCCAGACTCGCAATTCATATTGCAGGCCGCTATTGCCAAATGCCATCAACCTGATCGGGGAGGCGGCTGTTTGAGCACATCAGGGTTACGGTCTGCCACCTCCAGAAGTAAAGTTTCAAGCTTATCGCAATCCGTTCCATAAGCAACCGACACCGGAACCCGAAAACGCACAAGCCGGTCATTATGACTCCAGTTGACCACATCTTCAGTGATGAATCTGGAATTAGGCACAATAATACTGATGTTATCATTGGTAACCACCGTGGTGCTGCGCCCCCCAATATGGGTTACATCCCCCTCCACATCACCTACCACTATCCGGTCACCAACCTTGATCGGACGTTCAAACATGATAATCAGACCACTGATAAAGTTGTTCACAATGTTCTGCAGGCCGAAACCAAGCCCAATGCCGGCTGCGCCAGCCAACACATTCAAAGCCGTCAGGTCAATACCCGCAGTCTGCAGTATAACCACAAAACCGACTATCAAAACCAGATACCTCAGGATCGAGCCTATGGCCTGGCGAGCCCCCAGATCCATACGAGTCCCGGCAAGCAGACGATTGGCAATAAACCATCGCATCTTGCCTGCCAGATAAAAAAGCAGCATGAACATTACCAATAACTTGAATAATGCGGTTAATGTGACAGGGGTGCCTCCCACATTAACCAAACCGGTATTCAATGCCCCCTGTAAAAATGACTGCACACTTTCAAGGTATTCCATATTTGCTCCTTCAGAACGGCCAGTACGCAGGTATCATGATGGTGGCCAGGATCCAGAAGATGATGTTAAGCGGGGTGCCGATACGCAGGAAATCGGCATAGCGGAACTGGCCGGGGCCATAGATCAGGGTGTTGGTCTGGTATCCGACCGGCGTCATGAAGCTGGCCGAAGCGGCAAAGGTGATTGCCATCAGCAGCGGACGTGAGTCAATCCCCATGGTTTCGGCCACTGAAATGGCAATCGGAGCCAGCAGGGCTGCGGTGGCATTGTTGGACATGATCTCGGTCAGCAGTGAGGTGGCCAGATAAAGGCCTGACACAAGCGCCACAGGCCCCAGGCTGCCCAGGCTGTTGACCAGAAACCCGCCAATCAACCGCGCCGCGCCGGTCTTCTCCAGGGCAGTCCCCAGTGTCAGCACGCCGGCCAGCAGAAAGATCACCTGCCAGTTAATCGAGGCATAGGCCTCGTCCAGCGTCAGACAACGGCACATGATCATCAGGATGCAGCCGATGATCGCACCGGCCACAATCGGCACTGTTCCGGTGGCTGCAGCCGCCACGACGGCAACCACAATGCCGACAGAGGTCAACATCCTGCTTTTGCGGAACACAGGCAACTCCACCTGGGAAACCAGCACAAAGTTTCGGTCTTCACGCAGCTGTTCAAGATGTTCCTGTTCCACCTCGAACAAAAGCACGTCACCTGCCCGCAAACGGGACTGCTCCAGATTCTGCCGCATTACCTGGTTGCGATGACGCAATGCAAGCGCCTGAAGTCCGTAACGGCTGCGGAACCGCGTCTGTTTAAGACTGCGTCCGTCCAGTGCTGAACCGGGCGCGACCACCGCCTCCACCAGCACCGCTTCTTCGCTCAGTTGCTGTTTGTCGCCATGACGCAGCATGATGCCGCGCCTGTCCCGCAGCTTGCGCAGGTTTTCCAGATCGCAGCGCACCTTGAGCAGGTCGCCGGTCTCCAGCAACAATTGATCAGACGGCAGGTTCAACCGCTGGCCGTCGCGGAAAACCTCCACGCTGCCCAGCGTCACATCCTTGAGCAGCGGCGCCTGAGCCAGCAGACTCCCGACAGAGGCCGCCTTGGAGTCAAGAATGATTTCAATTTCATATTCACCACTGCCAAAAACCGGACCACGCCCCTCAGCAGCACGATTTTTGGGAATCAGATGCACCCCCACCACCAGCATGTACAATGCACCTGCTCCGAAAAAAACAATTCCGAGCATGGTCGGTTCGAACATGCCGATGGCCGGCAAACCATGGCGTTCAGCAATGGATGAGACAAGGATATTGGTGGATGTGCCTACCAGGGTGCAGACACCGCCAAACATGGATGCGAAGGAGAGCGGCATCAGCAGGCGCCCGGCAGACACACCGCAGTCCCTGGCAATGCCCAGCGCTATCGGCAGAAAAATGGCAACTGCCGCAGTGTTGTTGATAAATGCAGAGAGTGTCCCAACCAGCAGCATCATCACAATCAGCACCAGCCAAAAACTGATCCGCCCCACCCGGGCCAGCAGGTTGCCCACCAGGCTGACCGCACCGGTTTTGAACAACCCGGCTGAAAGCACGAACATGGCGCCGACGGTCACCGTGGCCGGATTGCTGAACCCGCTAATGGCATCCTCAGTGGAGATAATTCCGGACAACAGCATGGTGCTCATGATGATCATGGCCGTCAGGTCCACCGGCAGACGCTCGGTGGCAAACAAAATCACAGCCGAAACAACCAGACCCGATACGAGCAATATTTCCATATTCATATCACTTGCCTGCCTTTGGAACTCAGTTGCAAAAACAATCAGACCCCGGTGCGGGTATCCCGCTTCTCCGCCTCAATCACATCCATGACCGCAGGACTGCGCAGCATGCGGTCAGCCTTGACCAACTGCTCAACCATGCGCCGGGTATGACTGAGACTACCCAGCAACTGGTCGGTCTCATCAACCGTCAGCCGGCGTTCCACCACGGCGTCCAGCAGTTCCGACTTGGCAATCTGATAGGCCGCCTCGAAACGTTCCAGTGCGGCCAGTCGCTGATCATCATGCTCGGCAAAGATCTTGTCCTGCCCAGCCAATTCACAACAATATCCCACCCGGTCGATCAAACGTCTCAGGCTGGCCGTAATCTCCCGATCCCTGACCCGCCCGGTTTCGTGGCGCAGCAGTACGGCATACTCGGAAAGCCGGGCCGCCTCTCCCAGATAGCGGGCAATACGCATG
>ENA-UPXM01003623-UPXM01003623.1-activated-sludge-metagenome-genome-assembly--contig:-NODE-3623-length-16599-cov-191.876390_pt1 | contig 16599 bp, 6 predicted proteins | sample MGYA00238178_ERZ772708 | MGnify/ENA primary metagenome ERZ772708 (study PRJEB29002, sample SAMN05720212) | activated sludge metagenome | isolation source: anaerobic digester from wastewater... | reverse complement strand
CTTCCTGAGTAGCAGTAATCTTTACATACGGTCTTGCTTCTTCGGAACTATCAAAAGATGGAGTAGTAACTACTCCGGTAGTAGTTGTAACCAACCTTGTGCGATAAGTATCCGGTATGAATACCGGGATGGGTGCGCCAAGCGCATCTGCTGCGCCAAGAGTTGTGAGTTTCATTTCTTTCTCCTTCTATTTATTTTTCTGGTTTTTCTTTTCCAAAACCTTCCATGCCACTAAATGGGAGCCCAGTCATTCTGTCAATAAAAGATTTTGGATTAAGATAAGATTTGTGTATATCTCTCGCCAAACGACCGAAGGGAAACATTGTCCAGACGGTGTAGTCAGTAAACTTCTGCCAGTTTCCAGACATCATAGAAGTTACCATCGCTGGAAATACTCGGATAATTGGGGGTGAAATTATCTGCAGTGGAGCAATATAGTAGGGATAGGTTCCAAAGAAAGCACTCTGTTTCTCTTTCTTGTCTCCAAATATCCATTCGGAAAGGTCTTTCAGCCAATTCCAAGGCGCAGGAAGAGCAGAATCAAAGAGCGAAAACATGAACGCATTTGCCAAAGCAAGAGTAATCAAATCCATTGCCATCATGCGTTGGAACTTATCCATCTGCATCGTTCCTTCACGGAATCCATAGACCTTTGCTTGCTCGTATATCATACTTCTGGTATTCATGGAGTTGTATGTCCAGAGTTGAAAACGAGTAAGTACCTTCCCCATTGCACTGCGAGCAATTGCAGGACGATAGGGAGCAGTATACAGGAACTGTGTACACTTTACCCCATCCTTCGCCAATCTGCTCAGAATCGGGTTAAAACGCCAATTTCCGTGTTCATCGAAAGAACCTTGAAGAGCTCCATTGAAGAGATTATAGAACTGAATATAATGTGCCATGAAGGCATCAGTACGCAGTTCAACTTCTGGAGCACGCATGAACCACGAGACCTTACTATACAGCGCATCGGAAACATGGTGCTTCTGAGCAAGTGCCTTCAGAGAAACTTCGTCGAGCATTTCATCTCCAGCCAACTTCCGAGCATAATCATCAAAGAAGTTTTTCAGAGATTCGGTAACATTGATATTCATCCCACCAGCTTCATTGATAAGGTATTCTTCAATCACACCTTCTTCGGCAACTGCTCTTTTCAAATCATTTCTATTTTTGAAAGTAGGCGAAAAAGTCTTTCTTATGTAGTCCATATCCCTTGCCTTTTTCAAGTTATCCAGACCAGCAGAGATGGCAGTCATCTGTGTTCCACCAAACATATTCGCTACCATTGACTTCGTATGTGCCAGAAGCGAAGCCATCTCGTAGCGTGCTTCCGCTTGAGAAATCTTATTCAGTGTCCAGTAGTCAATCTTTTTCAGCTCTTCCGGAATCTCTCCATTTACCTTAATAAGTCCAGTCATTCTTCCCAATTTGTAAAGAAGTTGAGATTGATAGGAATCGGTAAAGAAGAGATAAGGATTGTGTTTTAATTTCATATTGGGGTCATCCAACATATCACGAGTGATAACTGTCGGATTTCCAAGCGAATCCCCAATATAGAGTTTGAAGAACTTCACCCACGAATCAGTAGCGTCTCCAAAGGCATTGTTTACTTCAGCATCTACAATCAATTGTTTACTCAAGAGCCAAGCCATATTCTTGTGGAATGTTCTTATCACGTCTTTATTGTGGCTTACATATTCTTCCGGAACTCTACTATAGTCAATGAGCTCTATTCCTCTGCGTTCTTGTGAGAACATACGTTTCTTTCCAGCGAGTTCCCAAAGCAAAGCATCATCCTGATATGCCAACTTCCTCGCTTCACCTGTTCTCATCTCTTCCAAAGAAAGCTCGTGAATTCTATCAGCTTCATGAATATGTTCGTCAATACGAAGGTTTTCATTAGAAGAATGAATGCGATTTATCAAGAAGAGATATTGGTGCGAAAGCTCATACTTCTCGGATACAATTCTCTGGCGTTCTTGCATGAGTTCCTGATACTTACTATATTGCTCTGCAGTGAGGTCATCAAGAGCTTCTCTTGTTGGAGCCATATCGTGTAGTAATTTATTAACTCTTTCTTCTTCTAGAATTATTGCTTGGAATTTATCTACGATTTCTTGAATCTGAGGAAGAATCTGTTTCTTCAACTGGGTTATGTCTTCGTTTCTATGAGGATAATAGTGTTCATAAGGAAGTTCTCCAGTCCAGGGAATCTTATCATCTGAGTGTCTTCGAACAATCTTGGAAAGTCTATTATTGAATTCTCCATCTGAACCCTTCGTAAGTTTGTCTGCTTCCAATATCTCTCGCTGCACTGCTGCGCTTTGAGAAAGACGATAGATACCGTCAATACCAATGTCTTGCATCGGAAATGGTTTTCCGGTAGCAAGAAGGTCATGCATATCCTGTCGGAATTTTTCAAGGTCAAAGAAAGGAATGTCTTTTAATATCTCATTCAGCCTTCTTTTCCCAAGTACTCTTCTGCTTATTCTCTCGCCAAACAGCTTTTCCGGAGTAGTTGTATATTTCTTCAAGAAGATGTTTTCGTTTTGGTCATCAAGTTTTCCTTTCTGAATAAGAGATATATCTTTGTTGTATTTGGTAATGATGTCAGAGATACGTTCTCGAATTTCGTCTCCAGTGAGCTCAATTATTTCGGTTCCAGTATTGATTTTATACTTCTTCAGAAACACGTCCATATAGGTATTGCGAAACTTCTCAGCTTCCATCTTATAGAATAGCGCATTATCCGCAAAGGCATTAGATTTCCCAAACTCTCCCCGCAGTGCATACCAATCACTGAGAGTTTCTGCGGCGTGTTGGTCTCGAAGAATAGATTCATATTCCCATATTCTCTTTCCGTTTATTCCAGGCTGTTCAAGATAGGGTTCAATTTCTTGTGAGAATCTTCCAGCAAGCTGTTCTTCTTGACGAGTTCCTTCAAAGAGAATATTACCAATAGTATTCTGCAACGAACCGGCAAGCGATGTCGGAGCGAAACCCCATCCGGTCTTTATAGAACCATCGGAATCCACATACACAGTTTGAACCATGTTGGCTTTCATATTTGGCATAGTGAGAAGTCGTTTGTCAATTGCACTGGGAAAGAGGAAGTAGTCTATCTTCCGAATCCAAGGTTGCTGTCCATATTTATCTCCGAATAATCTCTGAATTAGAGTTGGCTTCCGCATATTGTCCAAGATATCGCCAAAGGTTTTCCAGTCTTGAATAGTCATCTGCTTCATCGATTTATGGAAAAAATAACGAGTAAGTCCTTCTATAGGGATGTCAGCATCTTTGGTGAATCCGTAGAACTCCAGATTCGTTCTAATCTTCGAGACGAGGTTCTCCAAGTCGAAATCTTTGTATTCGGCATATTGTTCTGCAGAAGCTGCGAGCTTTGTTTGTTCCAGAAACATTCTTTTCTTTTCTTCTGCCAACGAAATAACTTCTTGTTCTTTTGCCAATCGCAGTGTCTTATCAAGAGAATTGGAGAGGTCTTCCAACTCCTTCAAGCGGATTTTTACCTCGTTGTATTTCTGCTTTAGTTCCAAGTAATTCTTTGGTACGATTACTAACTTCTCTCCAGGCTTCACTTGAATTGGAACTCGGATTACTTCCTTAACTGGAGCCGGAGTTTCTTCCTTTGTTGGAACTGGAACTGGAGTAGAGATAAGTGTTTCTGGAATTATATTGGAATTCGGAGTGAACATGTGTTTGGCTACATTGTCATACCACGTCTGCTGAATGCCATAGAAGGCTTCTTTCACTTTGAAAGGAACTACAGAAGTTGCCAATCCCATACCGGTATGATTTGTGGCATTCCGCATCTCATAAATTCGCTCCACATACTTATCAATCGATTCATAATCAACTACTCTCCCATTGGAATCAGTGATTGGCTGACGCATATAGGAATTGGGAAGCTTCGCCTGAAAACTACCCATCATAAAGATATCATATATCTTCTGTAATGTTGCATCTCCCAGTGAGAGACGATACCACTTCTCATCGATGTCAGCAATCTCTCTTGGAACCATCACTTCTCCTGCGTCTCTGGAGATTTTCGATTTGTATGCGTTCACATGGCGGAAAATATCGTTCACATCCTTAAAGAAGCCTTTTCGGAAATAGGCTTTATCTTTCTGAAATACTTCGCTGGCTATTCCCTTGAGAGCGTTGTAAGTAGTCATATCGATTAAGTCTTGCTGTATAAGTTCCAGAATCTTTGTTCGAATTCTGGTATAGACCTCCAGCGGATTCCCCTTATAGGATTCGTGAGGGAGAAACTTCTTCGCCTTTTCCAAAAACTTATTTATCTTCTCTTCCGAAAGGTCTGAAGTCCGCTTCATACTATTAAGGTCAGCATACAAATCAAGAAGTTCGTCGGCTACATGAGCAGATTTATCCAGGAAGTTCTTTCCGAGAAGCACATACACAACATCTTCATTCTTGGCATCTCTCCAGGCATACGGTTCCAAGTCCTGATACTTCTTTCCTTCTTTCTGATTTCTTATAGCTCTTCGTATGTCTTCAAGAAACTTCTTTTGATTCGCTGTGCCGCTTTTCTCAATGTATTGCACCACTTCTTCAAAGTTACTTATGGCGATTGGATGTCGAGTCATCTCAAAAAGAATTTGTTCCCAATTTGGAACACCAGTCTTTTCTTTTTCAGAAATCGCTCGCAATGCTCTATAGACGTAAGGTAACTTATCTCCATAGATATTTGTGAGATCGAAGTTCCAATCAACTCCACCAAGTACTCTTACTGCTCCGCCAAAGTAGGTAGAAGCACCGGTATACATACTATTATAGTTTTCTACTTGCATCTTTGTAGTGAAGTAATCATTCCAACCACCAAGAGCAGTATTGAGTTTCCGGAAGGGAGCCAGAGCTTGCAGATAGAGACGCATTGCAGGCTTTATCTTTTCCATTCCAGTTGCTTCTTCCCGAATATAGTCTTCAAATTCTATCTCTTTTCCATTTTTCGTAATCTTGAAGAGATCGAAAAGCATGTGAATTGATGGGTCTTCGAATCTTGGAACTTCGTCAAAATCGGTAGGGTCTGCAACCTTGGTTATAGCAACTGCCATCTTACGAATTGCCCAATCTACGCTCTTTTCTTTTTCTGCTTTGGGAGTTAGTTCGAAAACTCCATCTTTACTCTGAACTCGAATTGGCTTCCCGTTATCAAGTGCTGCATAGTAAGCTTGCTTCAGTGCAGTAGTCTCATTTACAACAGTTGCGAGTAAGTTTCTGCCATAGGTTGTGGCAATCGATGTCTTGGCAATTGTTCCAGGAGCTCCAAGAAGCGCTGGAGAACTCATTATCTGTTTCAACTTCTCCTTCTCCGGAGTCATCATACCAAAGACTTCTTCGTCTGCTTTCTTTCCAGTTTCTGGATCAACATATTTCTTAACTGCCTGACCACCCCACATATCATTGTTCTTCTTCATTTCCTTCAGCCAACTGAGTTTCATTCCTTTTCCTTCGCCATTGTCCCGCCTTCCAGCGAACCAGAGATAATAACTATCTCCATCGTCATCAGAACCGCCAGTAACTTCCTTGGCAGTAGAATGAATCATTATCTCATTACTGTCAATATCCATGAAGCCCCTGAATCTCAGTATCTGCATTCCAGCCGGATTATCTTGTGGAACTCTTTGAACTGCGATATGATTAAAGAAATCTTGGAGAAACTTCAGAGAGAGGTCTTTAGGAATCTTTTTCTTTCCCTGTACCATATTCCAGAGGTCGCCAAGCTTATAAACTTTGTTGTTCAATTCAATATTGAGATTCCGAAGATTACGTCCAAGCATAAATTCGTCTCTAGCAATCTGTGTGTCTTCAAATGCCCAACCCCGATTCTTCACTTTATATACTGAGTTTCCTATCTTGGGACGCAGTGCTCGGTTGATAATATATTTGTTGAACAAAGAAGAAACATAACGGACTGCATACTTGTCCCCAAGTGAAACATCGTGTTTCATCGCCACAAGCGTACTGATAACATCCTTATAGCTACTCTGCTTCGTATCAAAGTCTTCTGGAGAGAAGCCTTCAATGCTATCAAACATACCGTTGAAATCATTGAGATTAGATATCTTCTTTAGTAGTGTTTTAATTACCCTTGCATTTCCAGAGTAGAGAATTCTGGCAACACGGTCAATAGAAAGCTCATCAATGTTTTCTGCAATCCATTTCAGGTCTTCGTCGGTGTATTCGTTTCTCGCTTCAATATCTTTATCAAACTTAAGATTCTTAGATTCTTTTCCCATAGCAGAACGTACGAGTAAGTTCTGGATGATGTCTTCTCTTATTTCTTTGGAATGATTCAGGTGCACCAACATCTGTTTTGCCAGCGGATTAACATGGTTTATTCCGGCGGCATCGCTTATCTCAGAGAGCACTATTTTGATATCGTTTACATCTATGCCATAAGTATTTATATCGCCATCAACTACTGCTTTTCCATTCACTATTTGAATCTTTGTTTTGCGTCTTGCACCAATCTGTTTAATAGCATTATCATCAGCTACCATATCTACACCATTGGCTTTCATCCATTCCTGAAGTGGTTTCGGAGCAACCTTCATCAGATATTTTCCGAGCATCATTCCGCCTTCTGGATCGGAGTGGACAATAAAACTCTTATTGGTTCTTCCAGAAATAGGAAGTCCGGCAGAAGCATTCAGAGCATCAAGAAACTGCTGAGAAACATAAACATTACCATCTTCTACTGATTCTTCAATTGTTGGATCAAGAGCACGCTTCGCTTGAAGAGCATAATTCACATCTGCAATTACAACTTTTATATTCCTGAGATCAGCTACTCCAGGATCGGCAATGAAGTCTTCTGGTTGTAATCCTATGCCCTGATTAAAGATTATTTGAAATCTCTTATTGATCTTGGACGAAGAATCAATGAATCCTTCTTTGGCAATGAAACTGAAATCAGTTGCCTGATTGAAATCACGCAGATAGAGAAGTGTATTCTTGTATTGTGTTTCGTAGTAGTTTCTCCAGTATTTCTGCTGAGCATCGCTTATCTTTCCTCCGATTATTTCCTTCAAGAAACGCTGATAATCTTCTTCGTGCATTTTCTTTAATTCTTCCAACGGAGTTCCGGTATACTTTGATATTTCTTGCTGAAGCTGTTCAAAGGAAAGGTCATCTACTTCTGGATGTTTGACAACAAAGTTGAATTCGCCTTTATCGTTTCTCCCGCCGATGTAGATATACTTGTTCACAACCTTCTTTCCAGTATTCGGGTCAGTTATATTGGCATCTTCAAATCCACCTTCCATCTTCAGAATCATCTGACGAAGCATCCCACCATCTCGAAGCTTTTGGAATTCTTCATAGAAGTGTGGCATTGCAGCTTCAGTCTTCTCAATGTTTGAATACCAAGTTACTGTTTTAAGTGGCGAAGAAGTTCTTTGCTCCAATCCCTTCACCAGATTAAAGAGAGGTCGTCTCTTCGGAAGTAGTTGCGATACCTTCCGGTTACCAATAACTTCTCCGAACTTAATCGGAACAACTTTGAAGACGCCATTCTTCTCGTGGTTGATATAATAGTTGTCATTCATGTAGTCATAGTACTTTTTCATTATCACATACTTGTTAAGCACCGCATAATCGCTATCCACAATGTTCTCACGAAAGTGCTGTTTGTTTCGATCAATCCACTTCAGAAGTATTTGCTTATCAGGATTCTTTCCAATCTCCAGAATGAAGTCATCAGTGATTTTCTGCACTGTCTTGTCATTTGCTTCTTCCGGAGTAAGAAGACGCTTGAAGGTATTAGCAATCTGCTGATTCCAGTTGGTTTCCGGAATATTTGATTTCACCATGATATCCGAAACAAAAGAACGATAAATCTCTTTCTGAAGATTGTTATCGGAAGTTGCGGATGCTTCTGTGGTCTTTATCCAGATACCAGTTCCCCTATCGTCATACCCTCGTGCTTGCATATATTGTTCAAAGTTTTTCCAATACGGATTGTCACCTCGGTCGTAAGAGTCTGGAGTGATAACTGTTGCTTCGGATTCAGTAATCTTATGAATCACATCAATATCCGGAGAAACCTTTCCTTCTGTGGGAACGAATGCTACTATATCATCTTGAAGAATTACATCTGGGTTTACTTCTTTCTTCCCTGCTCCAGCTATAGAGAACTCATTTTCTCCATCGGTTACAAGGACAGTTGAAATAGAAAGCTGAGTAGTGCGAAAGCCATCGGCTTGATATAATTCTCCAGGAATTATTTGAGTAAGACGAGTTATTCCTTGACGTACTTCTTTCATTCTCTGACGCACGGTTCTATATGTTTCTACTATATTCTTCACAGTTTCTTCTGAAGGAGTAGGAAATCCATATTCTTCCATGTCTTGTTTAATGGCATCAACCAATGACCGAAAAGATGCTCTCTCTTGTTCTACCTTCACTTCTTTGTCAACCGCAGCTTCTATTCTTTGAGAAGCGGTTTCTGGAGTGGGAGGCGCTCCGGCACTGGGAATTGTAAGTAGTTCAATCTTATAGAACATCTGTGTTGGAGTTTCTGTAGTGGCAGTAAGTTTATAGCGTTTTCCTTCAACTTCAACTACACCAGATTCTCCAGCTTTTAGTCCTATTCTTTCTGCTTTGGTAAGATCGACTGCAAGAACAGGATTCTTCTGAGAGATTGCAGATTTAATCTCTTGATTAGCTGTATCTATGGAAACCAGCTTCAGAGAAGGAGAAGTTGGAGTCGGAGTTGGAACAGTAATTGGTTCCAGTGTATAAGTAACAAACTTCTTCGCTTTATCTATTCCAGAATTTGTTATCTTAAATTGTTTACCTTCGATGACAATAGCACTAGATTCTCCTTCGGCGAGACCAATTTTCTTGGCTACTGGAAGACAGCGAGTAATAGTATTCTTCCTTCCGGCAAGAATCTCTTGTCTATCTTTTGGAAAGATACGTGTTTGAACTTGTCCAGGAACTTTTGGTTCTTCGTATTGGAGAACTTCCGTTCCAACAATTTGTTCTCCAAGATTCTTTTGTTCCTCTCTTGCTTTGGCTATCTCTTCGTCAATTGCTTCTTTTTGTGCTTCAAGAGTTTCAATGTTCATATACATTTTGTCTACTAACTCATCCGGATAATCCTTCCCTTCAGGAATAATTGACGCAATAACAGAACTGAGATAGTTTCTTTTCCGACTGGTACCAATGTATTTATCGAATAAGTCTGCTACATTCTTCTTTACTGCAGGAGAAGCTTCAGCATATCCTTCTACTCCACTAACAGTATCCGGAAGTTTGGCAGTTGGTCTTAAATATGGCTGAATAAGCTTGTAAGCTTGCTTTTCTGCAGCAGGACGGTCACGATAGGCAAAGAATCCACCAATAAGGTATTGATAGATTTGTTCTGGAGTTGTTTCTCTGCGCATTGTTGAGGGAAGACCATTCCACATTGCTCCAACAATAGTACGAGCAATAGCTTGTGTACCGAGACCACCAGAAACTCCCCCAATAAGAGCTCCCATTGCATTGGCAATCAATCTGTCTCCAGCTTCCATATACATTCCACCAGCCAGACCATGAAGCATGGCATCAATTCCATACTGCCAGTTGGAAGTGGCTCCAGCTATTCCCAGACGAGCGGCACCTTCAACTACATCACCTACAACTGGATTTTTGAGTAATTTAAGAGCACTATTTACTGCTCCCATCTTTCCCAGTGCAGCTTCGGTAGCAACTTTCTTTGTTATACTGGAAAAATATTTCGTAGCGGTGGGAGTAATTTTTTTCATTACTGCATTCGAAACAAGCAGCGGAACTGATTTCCCAGCAACTGCCTTCGCTACTCCCCTGAGACCTGGAATGGGGACGAGAAAGCCGGCGTATCCTGCTGCCTGACCAACTGCTTTGGCAACCCTTTCCCATGGATTTACAGGGGCTTGTTCGCCTATTTTGAGAGTAGAGAACCCCTGTAGCCAACCTTCGCCAAGGTAGCGAAGAGCTCGGAAGACATTAAAGTTTACTTCGTCTTCGGCAACTTCTCGAAAAGGAAGTTGATAGTAGGCGGCATGTTGCTTAAGAAGTTGAACCTGAGACTGGTTAAAGCGCTCAGGTTCCCTCATATAGTAGTTTATATACTGTTCCGTGATTGGCTTATTCATCCTCGGAACAAAATATGGATATTGCATATTTATCCTACTGCATATTCGGAAGTGGTGGCATTCCAACCATCATTGGGTTTTGCATACCCATTCCCATTCCCATTTGTGGAGGTTTTGTTGGAGTCATGAAATCATGAGCAATGCCCATTGCTTGACTACCACGGACAAGAGCTTTAGCAATTTCCAAGAGAGCTTGAGAAGCAGACATCTGTGTGTATAGTTCTCGGATTGCTTCATTCGCAGCAAGCGCACTCTTCACATTTGCTCCAATACTCTTTGCGGCACCCATTGCTTTTGCTCCAGCCTTGGCTCCTTCTGCAGCTTCTGCGGCTGCCTTTGCAGCTTCTGCGGCTGCCTTTGCTTCACCTATCAATTCTTGAAGTGTCTTTCCACTCTTGGCTGCTGCTTTTGCTCCACCTGCCGCAGCTTTTGCTCCACCGGTAAGAGCTTGCGCTCCACCAAGAGCAGCCTTGGCACCTTTCGTAGCATTAAGAATACCAATAGGAAGTAGAAACGATGCAAGAAGTCCAGCTGCCTTTCCAGCATTCTTGGCATTTTTCGTATACTCATTACTATACCAAGAATCTCTAAGTATTCCAAAAAGAAGAGCATCGAGTAAGCCTCCTCCAAAGGCAAGCGCTTGCTTTCCAAATGTATTATTCAGCTTTGCATCGCCCCTGGAAGTATCCAGTCCATACTGCATTGCAATAGCTTTTGCCATTTCTTGACCTTGTTTATTAAGAGAGGCAGGGTCTTCGTTGTATGTATTCACTAGCTTCAAATTGTTCGTCATCTGCTGCTGTTGCATAGCAGCTAGTAAGCGTGAACCTACGTCAATAGGTGCTGAGAATAGTTGCTGATAATCCATTGTTCCCCCTTAATAACCAGAGCGGTATGTTTGATTATACAAATCGGTTTGTCTTCCGAGATACTCTACTTCTGGAGTTGGCATAGATTTCGTTTCTGGCAGAACAGTCTTCGGAGGCTTCTTCGCCAAGAAGTTTCCCAAAAGTCCTTTGAATTCATAATCTGGGTTCGTTCTTTGTTTTGCCAGAGTATAACTGGTAATCATATCAAGAAAAGGATTTCCAGTCATCTTGGGTTTATACATATTCTGCAGCATACTCTTCATGAGTAATTGATACAACTGATTGTACTGCTCCTGAGCCTTTTGCTGCTCAGCCATGAAGTCCGTTATGCGATTAGCAATACCGCCAAACTCTTCAAGACCACTTCTTATGGTCTGTTCATTAAGGGGCGGTAGAATATTTTCTTGTATTGGCATCGTTTCTCCTTATTTATGAAGATTTACTTTAATCTTTTTCTTCATATCATTAACTGACTGAATATAGACAGGCTTATATCTTAAGATTCCTGAATCATAGAAATCTTGCAACTTTTGGTAATCGTCCTTATTGCCATATACCAACAGCGTACCATCAGCTTCGTTAACTGTGTACTTTTCAGCTAACTTTACAGCTTCGCCTGCAGACTCGAGACTGAATACCGGTGGATTTGTTTTTGTTTTCGTTTTCTGATTATAATATAAACTGGGAGGAACCTTTAAATAAACACCGAGTGCATCTACCGGTGAAGAATTAGTTCCAAATTTTGTTGCTACTGACGGTTGTTTAGTCGTAAGTGAAGGAAACGCATTTCCTACACCATTCCCACCAACGCTAGCAGAATATAGGTTTACAAGTTCTTGCTGAGCTTGGTCTGTAAGATGTTTGTTAAAGATAATATTGTTTCTTTCTATGGCGCCTTGAGTCTCAAGTGACTGCAGTTGATTCTTACCTCGTAATGCTTCCACGGCAAGAGCATTGCTTCCTTGCAGTCTCGCAATCTCTTTGTCTACATCTGCCTGAAGCTTTGCGAGGGCAAGCGCATTCTGTCTATCCTTCTCGCTTTCAGATTGAGTTACCTGAGTTCCATATAAGCTCATCATGTTACCTAATTTTGAACCGAGTAAGCCCCCCAATAGATTTATTCCACCCATTACATTCCCGTAACTGGTATTCAGTTGGTTTCCCAACATGCTAGTAAGTTCTGCCTGTTCTCGTTCCAAATCAGCTCTTATCTGATTATAACGATCGGCAGTCTGACTAAGTGTTTCCCAAAATCCTGGCATCTTTCCTCCTTACTAAAGTCCTAAAAGCTTTAGAAGACCAGCTGGAGACTGTGTTCCGAAAAGCAATGCCGGAGACGCTCCAACAAGATTTCCGAAAAGTCCACCAAAGAATCCTGACTGATTTTGGCTTCTCTGCATTTGCATTGCAGCATCTGCCTGCATCTTCTGTAGTTGATAATTCAAAGCCGATTGTGAACCTTGCATTGCCGCAGTATTCTGAGCTGCAGCATTGGCAAGATTTCCCTGAAGACTGTATCCCAATAATCCAGTACCAGTCTGATACGCATTGTTGAGATAACTATTGTATGCTTGACGAGTCCCTTCCAGATTACTGGCGAGAGAAGACTGAAGCTGACCTGTAGCAAAAGGATTCTGACCAGCTGCCTGCATACGCATGCTGTTCAAGTATTGCTGAGCGGCAGCGTCTACACCAACTTTCTTCAGGTCATTATACATACCTCTATTACGAGAACTATATGGATCAAGAAACTCTTCTCCCAGTGCAGTATATCTACTCGTATCAACCGAGTAAGTCTTTGGTGTATATGCCTGTGTCAGCTGTTGCGGAGTCATATTATACCCCTTCAACCTACTCTGCCCGAAAAGTGCATTTCCAAGCCATGACATTATTTCACCTTCCTTATCCAATCAAACGGGATATTCAAGCGAGCCCAACCATCTGGAAACCTTGCTTCAAGATACAACTTCGTCTCACCTTCACTCTTCGTCTGAGTAAAACGAATATTGCTTGTTTCCGGTTTCTCAACATTGATGTCGCCAGTTCCAACGGATTGGAGTTTTTTATCTAGTTCATCGATCTTATTCCAGATTCGATGAAGTTCTTTGTTCATCTCTTCGAACGAATCGAGAGCCCTATAGGAACTTATTCGTTTCAAATTTCCTCCTTCGTTACAAAAGAACGAATTACATAGCGTATTACCGAAATCGGTTCTTGCGATTCAATACTTATATGAAACACAGACTTCTGTACTGGTTTGCCATAGTATTCAGATGCCTTTTTGTTGTCAATATATATCTCCGATTGTACTCGTGTATTTCCATTATAGGTTTGAATATCGTATATCTGCTTTTTATTCTTAATCCCGAAATCGGTAACATAATCAAGCTTCATTGTGCGAACTCTTGATGTATAAGTGTAAACATCGCTTCCAAAAAGTTTCTGAGAAATTGCATAGGTGGTAAGATAACGACCATTGTTATAGGATATTGTTCTTACCAAGATTCCTGGAATTGTCGACACAGCTTTTGTCTCTGGAGGAATAATTATCGGAGGAAGAATTGGAATAGACGGCGATTCCAATGTTTCAATATCAGTAGAAACTGTGATTACAGCATAGCCATCTTCAGTTGAATAGACTCCTTTCAGATAGGAAACGTCATACGCATCAGGTGTTTCAATCATATAAGTAGCCCATCTTCCAGTGCTGATTCCATACAAGAATACTATGATTTGCTGAAATTTTCCTGGAGCATCTACTTTCTCACCAATCACTGCGACAGCATTTCGATCCTGAATATATTCCACATACACATGACCAGTAAGCCATTTGAAAGAAGGAAACGCTGTTCCCTCGGCACTCAATTGAGAATAGTTGTTTTCTTTCATTGCTTCACCAATTGGAACTACTTTGTTTCCATCTACAAGATAGAGATTGCCGTTGAAGTAGACAAAAATACCAGTTTCAGTAGCAACCACATGACTACGCTGAAGAGCACCACAAGACTTACTCGTATATTCAATAGCAAGAGTATCGGCATTGATGATAGAATACTCTTCCTTCCCGAAGGCATATATTCTTCCATTGTAAGGAATGAGAACATTCGGAACAAATCCAAGAACACAGTATTCTTCTTGATAGTTAAATATAGATGGTTGATAAGGTAAACTACGAAGCACAAGATTATCGGTATTGACATTAACCTTTGGATCAAGAGGAAAATAGACATTTCCTGCGTAGATTATACCATTGTACACACATTGGCAGTTTCTTCTTACGCTTACATTATTTACCGTCTCCGAGTATCCAGCGTCAATATTGAAAGAAGCATAGCGTGTTCCATTATCATGTATAGTTGCTTTATAGAGACCAGTATCTGAATCAAAAGTAAAATTATCATAATTAAGTTCTTTTTCACCAACTAAGCGATATAACTCCTGTTCAACGCCATTCAGCATTTCTACGGCATATAAACGAACTGCTGTAATTCGGCGAGAAACTAAGTGCAACATTGCAATATTTATATTCAAATCTGCTTCAATATTCCAAGTTCCAGTTCCGGGAACAGTATGATCCCAAACGACGTCTGAAAGTGGAGAAATACTAATTCCATCGTAGACAAAAGCTATGCGGTAACGAACGCTAGTTCCATGTTCAAATCCAGTTCCTATCGTATCACGAAAAGTTAGAATATCTTCTTGAAAATGTAATTCACCAACATAAGACAAATCCACATTTGGTGGATCAAGTTCTTCAACATTGTAGAGCACTATATTATTAGCAAAAGCAAAAGCTATTGTTTCATGAATAAGATCAAAGACTTTGTATTTCTCTGTTGTTTGTCCTTCTTCAATAGACGTTCCTTCTTTGGTGATCTCACCAACCAATAATGGAACATAGAACAAAGCAGAATTAGTAGCATTAGAATATTGCACATCTGCTGGACTGAAGTATACTAAATTGTTTTTAGATGGTGTAAGAATTGATTTACTCTCGTTGGCAAGAAGTGAATAATGAGTACGCTGCTCTTTGTGGCTTCCAGGAAAAGAAGATAAATCCGAAGCGAAAACAGCAAATCTCGCACTTCCGTCAGATTCAACTTCAGGATTATTAAAGAACTTTGTGAGATGAAAATATCTTCGGTAGTGAGTTGATCCAAGAAGAATATCAAAGAATTCGTAATCCCAGACATTCACAGGTTCTTGCCCATTCCAACAATAATAAATATCTTGTGCTCTTACATCTGAATTAAAATATACATCTTCTTCTCCCTCATATAACGTATTAGGTGTAAGTGGCATAGCCCATATTATATTCGAATTTACATAGCTTTGGCTACTAGAATCAAAAGTACTTATGTGTTGAAAGTATGCCATACCACATCCATAATGTGGTCTACTGTAATGTCTTATATCCTGAGACAGCGATTCAAATTCACAACCCAAATGCGAATTTAGCCACGTTTTTGCTTTGCAGGCAATTTCATAACCAACTATATTGTTTACATAATCTAATATAGTTAATGAGCCAATTAGATGAGCATTACTATGTATATCACCATTGTCTACGTAAGCGAATCCACAATATCCTGGAGAGTATATTTTAGTTACTTGCGAAATACCTGTAATATAATCTACATATTCATCATCGTTACTTACATCACGCAAATATAGTTCATTTAATTTCAAATACAAGTCCAAGAACCCACACTCTGTATCTATCGAACTATTTGCTCCGTTAGTATTCGAGACCGGCTCACTATTAGCAAATGCTTCATAAGGAATTCTCAAATAGCCAGCTTCTTCACCATTTGGACGATATTCATATCCATTTTCATTCCATCCTAATTTATAACCAGAACTTGTTATGAAATGTTGAGTTTGTACCCAATAACAATAACAGTCAATCTTCCTATACGGCATAAATGGAAGCTTGCTTCGATTCAAAGTATTTTCGGCACAAGATACTGTTATCTCTGGTTGATTATAAACGAATAAGTTTTTGCTGAAGGAGAAGAGCATGTCTTCTTCCGTTGCAAGAGAATTGAGATAAACATTGTCTCCCATGTTATATGCCAAGAATACATAGTCTTTTGAAACTGCTATAGAATCTAATTTACTTCCTACTGGATTGTTTGTTTCCATCACTTTTACATGAGCAAGAATATCATCGCTTCCTGCGCTAATTGACAATAGTTCTTCTGGATAAACACCATAAACACCGTTTTTTTGAAATACCGAACTCAGATTAAGTTTTGATATAAATAAGGAGCTTCCCTTATAATAGGCAAAATATATATGCACAGGATACCATATATTCCCTATCTCTACTTTATCGTAACTCCACGCCAAGGGCAACGATGGAGCAAGAGGAAAAGAGCTATATGTTATATTCTCTTGTATATCATATAAATACAAATTACCAAAACCGTACTGAGCATAGAGAATATATCTTTCGTTGATTGGAACAGCAAACTGAATATTTTCCTGAGTTGAATAACCATACTTGGAAGAAATCACATCTTCTTCGAAAATTATATCATTTCTATCAACTCCGATAAGGT
>ENA-UPXM01003600-UPXM01003600.1-activated-sludge-metagenome-genome-assembly--contig:-NODE-3600-length-16676-cov-4.000060_pt1 | contig 16676 bp, 17 predicted proteins | sample MGYA00238178_ERZ772708 | MGnify/ENA primary metagenome ERZ772708 (study PRJEB29002, sample SAMN05720212) | activated sludge metagenome | isolation source: anaerobic digester from wastewater... | reverse complement strand
TTAAAGATTTTCTCGGCGTGTTTAATGAGCGGATTATCAGTGAAAGAGATGAATAATAACAAGTAAGAGTATTCTGGGGACGGACCTTTTAATTCAAAATTCTAAATAAGGAAGAAAAATAAAAAAGCGAGAATTATAAAACAGTCATCTCGCTGATTTTTTTATTATGAAACCATATTTAAAAAATACAATTATTATATCAATTTAAAGTTCTCCAGGTGTTTAATTCCATAATAAAAGAAAGATGCTGTTAACAGAAAAGACAAGGAATCTGCAAAAGGTGCCGCATAAACCAAACCTTTAATTCCCCATATCTTAGAAAAAATTATTATTGATGGAATAAGAATTATAATTTGTCTCGTAAGTGTTAAAAACATTGAAGTCTTGTATCTTCCCAAAGCTTGAAAAAAATTGGCTCCAATAATTTGAAATCCCACGACAGGCAAACATAAAAACCAGGTAATTATTGCATGGCTGCCAAATTCAAGCATGTCCGGTTCTCTGTTGAACAAGGAAATGATTTGCAGCGGGAATAACCTGGTAATTACAAACCCAATTGTTGTAACTATAGTTGCAGTTTTAACTGCTAATTTAGCTGCATTTTTTACCCTGTCATAATTTTTGGCTCCGAAGTTAAAGCTTATGATTGGCTGAACACCTTGATTTAAACCTATTATAGGCATTATTAACATGGTTTGGACGCTGTTTATGACGCCCATACCGGATACGGCGATATCACCTCCATAGAGCTGCAAGTTTTTATTCAATATTAAATTTAACAAGCTGTTTGCTATTTGTAAAGAAAACCCGGGTAATCCCAAGGATAGAATTTTAAATACTACATTAAACTTCGGTTTTATATATTTTAAGATTAATTTAACTTTGGATTTTTTTCCTGTAAAATATGAAACTACCCATATAAAAGAGAATAGTTGTGATATAACTGTCGCAATTGCTGCACCTGCCATTCCCATTTTAAAACCGTAAATAAATACGGGATCTAATACTATGTTAGTTCCGGCTCCTAAAAACATGGTGTACATAGCAAGTTTAGGATTACCGTCAGCACGCATAAAATTATTTAATCCCATGCTTACAACCTGAAAAACAGAACCAAACAATATATACCTCATATATTCTACAGCATATGGCAATATAGTTTTGCTTGCACCGAACAGTTTTAATAAACGCACTAAAAATAACTGGCTTAGAAGCATATATGAAAAACCAACTAAAATAAGCATAATAAATGCATTGCCCAAAGCTTCCTGTGCACCTTCATGTTTTTTTGCGCCTAAATTCATAGAAAACAATGTGGCTCCGCCTTGCCCAAATAATATGCCTATTGATAATAAAATGATTGTTAAAGGGAAACTGATTGTTATTCCGCCTATTCCGTTTGCCCCTAAATCCGGACTGTTGCCTATGTAAATCCTGTCTACAATGTTGTATAATGCATTAACCATCATTCCAACAATAGCCGGAATGGAGAATTTATATAATAATTTAGAAACCTTTTCTTCGCCAAGTGGATTAGTGTGCTCCATATGTTTACTCCGTCATATAAAATTGATATTTAATTTTACTACAAGGTTCTTTATATAACAATAGAAATAATAAAATGTTGTGTATTTAAAAAAGAACTATTTTAATCTTTTTCCGTCAAATCAGGGAAAGTCCATCTAAAAACCTTGAAATATAAGTTTATATGTCAAAGCTTATATGCTACAATGATAATAACTAAAAAATAATGAAGACCATAGCTGCAAATTAACCATAAATAAACAATAATCTCAATAAATAACGGAGGCCCCGGCGCAATTGGAATTGCAGGGATTGAGTTTAACAGGCTGCATTAATGGGAAATTATTCTGATGTGGAAAAGGTGAAAGGAGTAGTATAAATATGGACAATATGGAAATAATTAAACACTTCTATGAATATGTCACTTCAAACAATTTGATTGATGAACTTTATGAGTACATTGAAGAAAACTGTATTGTAAGAATAGGCGAAAGAATTATTCCGGTAGGTATTGAGGGTATGAAACAACATATGATTGAAGTTCGTAAAACTTATCCGGATTTAAAAATGAAAATTATTCGCCAATACACTGATGGTGATACAGTAATCTCGCATTGATCACCACATCAGTCCTGCTTGAGGGAGAGTTTGGTGACAATCCGTTGTATTCCGTTTTCGGATTCGTAGTGGCAATTGTGTTGTTACTAATAGGATTATTAAGAATACGAATATTTCACAAGTCAAAACCATAGGGAAATTTAGATGGGAGAGATTGTTCATGTGCGCAAAGCAATCGCAGTAATTAGCGGGTTGACTATTTCTGTATGGGTATATTTTTATAACAACCCATACTAAATGCAGCGGATTGGATTATCTTTTTGTGAGATTACCGAAATGAAGTCATTGATATAGTCAGCTGCATATTCAATTAGGCTTAGGTCAACAGTTTGAATGTTATCTTTCATTGTATGAGTAGCATTTAATGCTCCATCAAACAAATCAGATGAGCTTAAAACAATACAGGGGATTCCTCTGAATGCAAATGCGGCATGGTCGCCTGCATACCATTCTGGACCATAGACAACATTTTGCCTTTCTCCCATCAAGCAGTTAATAAGCTTTTTTGTATCAGCTTTTAAATTATAAAGAGATACAGCTATTTCAGAACCAACATGACAAGGAGAGTCAATATTTACAACAAAGAAAATTTTGTCTTGATTGTCATCAATAAACTTCAGATATTCAACTTCTCCGCTGGCTTCATAGTATTCCTCACCATTAAACGGTACAATATCTATATCAAAAATGGAACTATTCAATTTTCTTGCTGCTTCCAATAAAACTGCTATACCTACTGCATTGTCAAGTGCTCCAAGTGTGTTATACTTAGAATCCATATGCGCACATATCACGATTTTTCCAATGGTTTTTTTTGCTTTCTTCTTTGCGACAAGCTGATAACTATTTTGCTTTATCTTTTTTGATTGTATCGATATATGTATTAAGGATTGGGTATTACTATTTTGGATTTCGGTTAACATATTTTCACTTATGTATGCAGATGGAATCAAAAAATTACCATCTTCAAAAAGTGGAAATGGTTCCAAGCCACATAGCGGGTGTTTTCCTGTTGCTGCAATAATTGCTGCGGGTTGTTTTTTCTCAAGCAATTCAATAAGATTTCTATGTTCATCCGGATAGTAAAAAGGATAGTTCTTAGGCTGTAGAGGACTGGATACCAGGTCACCGCCTAAAATCAAAATATTGTTTTGACATTCCATGCCTTTTAATTCTTCTAAAGATTTTGCGAATGCTAAATTTCCACATACGTCACAAGGCTCTGAAAAAGGGCTTGCATTTATTCCGATAATGCGTTCATTTAGTTTCAGATAGGAATTTTTCGTTTCCCAAGTAGTGCATAAAAAAGGCAGCTTTTGTATGTCGTATCCCATAGCTTCCAGTTGTTTTTCCAAATATAAAAGAACTGTGCTGTTGTTTTCCGAACCTACAGTGCGTTCTATTAATATGTTTTTTATTATATCTTGTACCATTAAAATTCCTCCTCTCTGTAATTTCTCCTCTTTGGGTATCATCCAAGCCCGGCCAAATTTCATGGTGCCATCAATGCGATTTGCTGCACACAATTTTTGTATTTTTCGTTCTGAAATGCCCGTTTTCTGAAGCCGCTTTCACAGAAATGCAATCTATACAATCAGCTTCCTATCATTAAAACAATATACACTCATTATATACGATATTGCGGAAAACAGCAAAAATAAATATTTCATGCATGTTTTCACCTTCATTTTTATGGGTAAAAGTATTATATAGAAATGAAGGAAGCAAACAATTGAAAACTTAAAGAATATTGTATTGGACAACAAGATTATTGCCGATTTTATTCCTTTGCTTATTGTATAATAACAAAACAATATTTATCTATGCCACAATAATTCATTGAGGGGATTCATTTGTCAAAGACGAAAATTTGGATTATACTAAACAGGAGTTTTTATTATGGGGGAATTATTAAAATTAACGAATATCGGAAAAGAAATTGAAGGGCAGTTAAATAAAGCAGGCATATTTACCTATAATTATTTAAAAGATATTGGAGCAAAACAAGCATGGCTAAAAATACTGGAAATTGATGATTCTGCGTGTATTAATAAATTGTTAGCACTGGAAGGTGCAATTCGCGGGATCAAGAAATCAGAGCTACCACCGAAGTGTAAAGCTGACCTTAAAGATTTTTATAATCAGCATAAAGCTAAATAGAAAATCTTTCTGTGCAAGGAATGTGGAAAACCTGAAAGATAAGAATAAACTATTATAAAATTCGATATGGAGGGGGATTATTGTTTAATGAAAGACTTATACGAGAAATTTGCTTATGACTACGACGAATTTGGCCAAATTGACGAGTATTTAGGTGATGAAAAAACATTTTTAAATGAAATTTTTACTGAGCATGGCGTTAAGAACGTTTTAGACTGTGCCTGCGGGACAGGACAACACCTTTATATGTTGGCTCAGTCCGGATATAATGTGTGGGGTTCGGATTATTCAAAATCTATGCTTGAGGTAGCACGTAAAAATTTACAAAAAAGAGATTATGATATCCCCTTGCATCAATGTGATTTTCGTTTTTTAGAGCAGAAATTCGATATGACATTTGATGCAATTGTATGTCTCACAACCGCATTGCCCCATTTACATACTGATGAGGATTTATTGACAGCTCTTCGTTCTATGAAAAATAGGTTGAATAAAAATGGGTTATTGGTTTTAACACAAGGAACAACACATTTTACACTGACTTTGCCGTCAATTGAAGTTGTCGTGAATCGACCGGATTTTTCACGAATTTTTGTCAAGGAACATAATGACCGGTTTCAAACTATTCATGTATTGGATTTGTTCCATAACGCCCAAAGATTGGAAAGCAATCAATACGATATTGTTTACAGAATCCTTCTTGATGAAGATTATAAAAGATTGCTTTCACAAGCAGGTTTTACAAACGTTCAGATTTACGGGGATTATAATATGAAAGATTACAATGAAAATAGCTGGCGTTTAATTGTTGTTGCTGAAGCTTTGCCTGATTAATTAGTCTATTGTGACAAAACGATAATGCTTTAGATAAAAAATTGGAATCGGAAAATAAATTTAACTATGCAGTTCGTATGTTTCAGAAAGTTGGATTTGAAATCATCGGAGATGGAGCGAACAAAACAGAATACCTAATGGTGTGCAAATTGGACAATTAAGATATGAACTGCTTTGGGGCTTTAAGTCATTTTTTAGAAAGGAGTAAAGTGTAATGCAGACAGTTGAAGAAAAACTTGCAAAATCATTAACGGCTGAATCAGTAGAGCTTATTCCCCACCTCCCGTATTTACTTCAGGATTTATGGGAGCTGGGTTCATCACCAAAGGACATGCTGGATATGATTACCAGGCATATTCATGTATCAGACCAAACAAGGGTGCTTGATTTAGCATGCGGTAAAGGGGCGGTAAGTATTAAATTAGCTCAGGATCTTGGCTGCAGGGTAAAAGGTATTGATATCATTCCTGAATTTATTAAGTATGCAAATAACAAGGCTAAAGAATACGGTGTCGAAAAATTGTGTGAGTTTGCTACAGGAGATATCAATGAATCGGTCAAGTCTGAGAAGGACTATGATATTGTCATTCTTGGATCTGTTGGAGATGTTCTGGGGACACCGGAAGAAACAATTGGTATGCTTAAGAAAACTATAAAATCTGAAGGATATATTTTGATAGATGACGGGTATGGTAAGGAAGGTTCAAATGTCGATTACTATACTAAGGACGAATGGACTGCGATTTTTGAAAAAAGTAATGTAAGGCTCCTGGAAGACAAAATCATAGATAGTGATGAATTGGCAGATATAAACCGTAATCAACAAGGCTTTATTGTAAAAAGAGCCAACGAACTGAAAAAGACATTCCCGGAGAAGGCATTTTTGTTTGAGAGCTATATTAACAGCCAGCAGGCTGAATGTGACGAACTGGAAAATGAAATGATGTGTGTTACAATGTTGTTGCAGACTGAGAAATGATGAAGGTTTGAAATAATTTGGAATGGATGGTATAAAAATGTACAATATCTCTAAAGAGCAAATTCGGCAATTTCGCCTTCATACTCATCATTTGGACACATGGCATCAGAAGGCTGATGTGGAAAAAATTGCGGGAGCTTGTGGTTTTCAAAATTCGCCGCCTGGTACATGGGAAACAGCAATACATAACCGTATATCTGAATGCAAAAAAGATGATATGAAACAGATGCTTGAAGTCGAAAGAACACTGTTGCAGGCATGGAGTTTCCGCGGCGCGCCTATTGTCTTTCCCACTTCAGAAAGTGATACGTTTTTGTCGGCGCTTGTTTCTAAATACGACGAACCTTGGATATATACACAGGGAATACAATCGGCACTTGATTTTTTGCAGATGTCCTTTGGAGAATTATTGCTGTTGCTTAAACAGGTCATGTCAAAATTGGATATGGAAGTGTTAAAAAGCAAAGCCATATTAGACCAAACTTTGGCCGAATGGGTTTTACCCCTTCTTCCAAATGAAAAGAGGGACTTGTGGAACAAGCCATCTATGTACGGGAACCCGGAGAAACAGACCGTTGGCGGCGCAGTAGTATCTTTTTTGCTTCGACCGTGTGCTTTTATGGGCTTAGTTGTTTTTGGAAAGAGAGATGGTATAAGCCCGACATTCACTTCATATGAAAACTGGACAGGGCATTCACTTGAACCGGAAGGTATACCTGAGCAAAAGCTCGTGCGAAAATACCTGCACTGTTACGGCCCTGCATCCATAAAAGGGTTTACGGATTGGCTTGGATGTTCCTCTACACAGGCTGAAAGAATGTGGCAGACCGCTATCGATGAAATCGAGCCTGTCAGCCTGTCCGGTAAAGTATACTACATATTGTCAGAAGATAAAGAACTGCTTTTATCCCCGCCGCAATCGGAGAGAAAAGTGCACTTGCTGGGAGGCCATGATCCTTATTTGGGTTTGCAAGACCGTGATGTTATTTTAGAGAACAAGGCAAGACAAAGACAAGTCTGGCAGACTGTTTCAAACCCCGGTGCTGTGTTATGGCAGGGTAAAATTGCAGGTATTTGGAAATCTAAGAAAAAAGGTAAAGAATTAGAAATAGAAGTTGAATTGTGGGATGATGCGAAAGTGTTAAAAACAAATATTCTGGATTTAGTCGATGGATATGTCCTTTTTCAACAGCTCAAGCTAAAGACAATCACGTTTTCATAAAGCAAATGAAACTTATGCTGTGTGCTTGAAAGAAAACAATATGGCAATCGGCAGTATTGGATTGATGACAGGTAAAAAAAGCAATCTTGATATTGATAAGGATGAGGCTGAAATCGGCTACTGGCCGCTGATGAATGACATTCGAACGGTACATATTACCACTATAACAAGATTGGAATGGAGAGCACAAAATAAGTGAAGGGGTATTGAAAATGAAGAAGACGGCTGTTATATATGCAACAAGAACCAAACACTCAAAAAAACTGGCTAAAGCAATCGAATCGGTTTTAAAGGTTAAAGCCAAAAGTATAACGGAGAATCCGGCCTTGGATGATGTCGACCTGCTTTTCATAGTTGGCGGCATTTATGGAGGAAACAGCATGCCTGAACTATTGGCATATGTTAAGGAGATGGAAGCTCCGGCCCTCAAACAGGCAGTCTTGGTAACCAGCTGTGGTTCAGGTAAGCAAAGACAGGACGCAGTTCGCAAAATCCTGGAAGAAAAGGGTATAGATGTAATTGACGAGTTTGTTTGCAGAGGGGCTATCTTATTTGTATCCTTAAATCATCCTAACTCAAAGGATTTAAAAGAAGCAGCAGACTTTGCCCTCAGGATTGTAAGCCGGAATATTACGGGAAATATAGATTGAATGTAGAGGAAGGTGTTAAAAACTGATATGTATAACGATAAACCTGATAGTGGCGAAGTGGATAAATTATTCGAACTGATTAAAAAAAACCGGAAATCAGTAATAGAAGGATAAAATTTTATGTCTGTCCGGAAGAATTATGCTATAATATTTTATTAGTAAGATATTTGGGAACTGGAATTCAGCTTATTTATCCCATTATCGATAAAGGGCTTCAAATTATGTCTGTTCAAAGAATATAATATTAAATTTTCAAACAGCAACGATTACAGGAGGCAAGGGCTATGTTTTTTATTGCAGGTGTAAATAATAAAAGAGAACAACTGGATTATTATGAGCCGATTTTATGCGACTCCTGTTTAAAATACGGCCGGTTTGAAGCATATATTGAATTCAACGAATTCTCACTGTTTTTTGTGCCATTGTTTAAATTCGGCAAAAAGTTTTTTGCAAGAACAACCTGCTGCAACAGCCTGTATTTAATAACGAACAAAGAAAAAGGGCTTATGATGGAAAGAGGGCAGGGACACAATGTCTTTCTGGAAGATAAGGATGTAAAACTCTTACAAAAAGGAATATGCGGGAACACATGTCCAAAATGCTGCTGTCAGGTGAGTGAAGAACATAACTTTTGCCCGAACTGCGGGTATGAACTAAAAAAGGAGCAGCATTAGAAGAGCTGCTCCTTTTTCCTAGTCAAGCTTTATTTCTTGAATTTTCCTTTTTAATTCTTCAATATTACTTAAAGAAGCTGTAATTTTGGAAAAAGTCTCTGCGTAGGGGCTATCGGGATTATTTCTTTCCTCTTCAAAAACATATTTTCCGATTTCCAAAAAATATTGGTTGATTTGTTTTTCCTCAGATGAAATTGCACTGTTAAGCTTTGTAGTTTCAGCAAAATCCTTGGCTTTTTCCGTTGCTGTTTCTGCAGCTTCGCCTATTGCTTTTCCTATTTTATCCAGAAATGCCATAATTATTTCTCCCTTCAAATTTATATATATGTTCTATTTATACCATATATTATTCAGTTTAAACATTTATGGTGAAATTTTAATGGTTTTTCCATGTTTCATAAGTTCCTTGCCTCTACCATTCAGGTGTCAACAAATAATTTTCACATTTTGCAAATTTCGACATAATCTTTTTATAAAAGCTTTATAATAACTTTTGTGAGGATTTTTTCTGTTTTATCTATTTTTCTGACAAAATCCAACACACTACATATACTCTAAAGGGGTGGTTAAATTGGGAAAAGGCAAGGTTATTTTGCTGCCTTGTTTAAGAAACACAGGCAGTGAAAATATTTTTTGCACATCAAGTGTGGCATACAAGAATGAACAGGAAAACTATTACGATGCAAATATTAAAGTATACAGTGAATTAAACAATATTATCAGTAATATTCACGGAGAAAGCCAGCTTATTGAGCTTCTTTCAAAAGACGGAAATATCTCAAACAGGAAATATCTGAATGATGGAGTCAATTTGATAATTAAGAATTGTTTGAGACTGACAAAGACAATAAACAATATAATTGATGTGACTAAATTTGAAAAGAAACAAACTCAGCTTTATGCAAACAATGTAAATATTGTGGAAATTATCGACAGCATTGTAATTAATACATCTAAGCAAATCAAAGGTAAAATTATTTTTGACACGGATATAGAAGAGAAGTATATATCATGTGATATCAGAAAGCTTCAAAAAGCCGTTCTGATTCTCTTATCTATTGCAGTCAAATATTCCCATGAAAAGGAAGTATCAGTATATTTAAGCACCGTTGAAGATCAGATCAATATTAATATTTCATTTAATAATATAAACAAGATATTATTCAATGACTATTTGAATAAAATGGACAACCTTTCGCCTGAAGACTTGGATGAATTATCTTTAAATTTTTACTTGGTAAAATCTTTAATTTACCTGCATGAAGGCAGGATTTCGGTTGGAGGCACCGGGGATGAAACAATTTTTAAAATAGAGCTTCCATGCAATAATACAGATACAGTTTATTATTTCTGCAATAATAAAATTATTGATGAATCACTAAACCAGCAAATACAGATAGAATTTTCAGATATATGTTAAACGGTGGGACCGGGCAGCTTAATAATACAAATATTTTATGGCGGCTCACTTGCTTTTGCTTTCATTGGCGGTTTCAGGCTTCTAAACAGAGTCAGGTCATCTTTTATTGTCACTCAGGACTATAGAATGAGATTGATTTTTTTCGGATTATCTGATATATTATTAAAAAAAACAAAGAGGCAGGGGTCATGGACAGTTTAAAGCAAATGATTATCGAGCAGGGCGAAGTAAGGGAAGGGAACATTCTTAAGGTTGACAGCTTTTTAAATCATCAGATTAATCCTGAATTTTTATACCGGATGGGGGAGAAATTCTATGAGCTTTTCAAGGATAAGGAAATAACAAAAATTTTAACCATTGAAGTAAGCGGTATAGCAGTTGCATTAATGGCAGGCTTAATATTTAAAGTGCCTGTTGTTTTTGCCAAAAAAACAGAAAGCCTGAATTTGGATAAAGACATTTATTCCGGCAAGGTTTTTTCATATACCAAAAACAAAGAATACAATATTATGATAAGCAAAAGATATCTTGACGGGGGTGACAAGATTCTCATAATTGATGATTTCCTGGCTGAAGGTAATGCAATCAGGGGCTTAATTGACGTGGCGCAGCAAAGCGGCGCAGAAATAAAGGGTATAGGCATTGCAATTGAAAAGGGATTTCAGCAGGGAGGGAAGCTCCTAAGAGACGAAGGATACAACCTTAAGAGTCTGGTAATAGTAGATGAATTAAAACCAGGCAGTATAAAATTCAGAGACCAATAAACTCAGCAAGGAGGGTGAAATATGCCTGCAGCTTATGCTCATTACACATTCGGCAGGAGAGTCCTGGAAGAGTTAAATATAGAACTGAGGGAAAATATCAATAATAATATTGATTTATTCCACATAGGCTTGCACGGACCGGATATACTTTTTTATTATAAGCCCTTAAAATCAAATGAAATTAATAAATTAGGACATGAAATCCACAGGATAAGTGCCGATAGTTTTTTTGAAAGAGCCAGGGCAATAATATCAGTATCAGGTGATGAAAGAGCTTCAGCATATGTTGCAGGATTCATATGCCATTATATGCTGGACAGCCAGTGCCATCCATACATAAGGACAAGGGAAGACAAGATTTCCCACAATGAAATTGAAACCGAATTTGACAGGGCAGTTATGCTTAAGGATAGTCTAAATCCAATTACGTTCAAACCAACGGGGCACATTGTACCAAGCATTGAAAATGCAAGGTGTATTTCCAGGTTTTTCCCGGAGGCTGCACCTGAAGAAATACTCAAGTCCCTGGGATCAATGAAGTTTTATTTAAACCTGCTGGTTGCACCGGGCAAGGTCCAAAGAGCCTTGTTAACAACAGCGCTGAAAATTACAGGAAGTAATGATAAGATAGACCTCATAAAAAAGTATTCTCCCAATGAAGAATGCCTTGAAATAAATGATGAGCTTATGAGATTATACAATGAAGGAATAAAACCTGCAGCAAGGTTGATTGAAGAGTATTTCAACAGTTTGCCCCCGGGCGGAAAAGAAATTTTTCCGGGTGCCAAACTCAATGAAAGATTTAATAGAAATTTCGGATAAACTGCTAGAAAGCAGTTTTTCTTTTGCTTGTAAAATCATAAATTATATAATAATATATAGGGGGATACCGGTTGTTTCGTGTTTAGCCGCTGTGAAATGAGGATACCCTAAAATTTGCTATTATAAGGTGGAGATTATGAATAAATCTGAAGGAAAACTTACCAGGCTGGAGAAATCCTGGATTTTGTATGATGTTGGAAACTCGGCATTTATAATGCTTATATCAACAATCATACCTATTTATTTTAAAAATGTTGCTTCAGCGGACGGTGTTACATCTGCCAATTCAACTGCCTACTGGGGATATGCCATGTCGATTTCAACACTTATAGTGGCCGCAATAGGCCCTGTATTAGGAGCCTTGGCAGACACAAGGGGATATAAGAAACCCATGTTTACACTTTTTTTAATGCTTGGAGCCCTTGGGTGCGCATCACTTTCACTGCCTGTGCCCTGGATAATTTTCCTTGCTGTGTTTGTATTTGCTAGGGTTGGTATTTCCGGCAGCTTTATATTTTACGATGCAATGCTTCCAGACGTAACATCAGATGAAAGAATGGATTTATTATCTTCCCACGGCTTTGCGTGGGGTTATATAGGAAGCTGCATTCCTTTTACAATCAGTCTCTTAATGATATTGTCTGCAGAAAAAATAGGGATTACCACAGCCGTGGCAACAGGAGCTGCTTTTATACTAAATGCCTTATGGTGGGTTTTATTCACCCTTCCGCTTCTTAAAAACTACAAACAGCTTCATTATGTGGAAGTGGATGAAAATCCGGTGGCTGAAGCGTTTAAGCGTCTTGGAAGAACATTTAAGGATATTAAAAAACACAAGGAAATATTTGTTTTTTTGCTGGCATTTTTCTTTTATATAGATGGTGTAGATACAATTATAGGTATGGCTACATCATATGGCAAGGATGTGGGGATAAGCGACAATAATCTTCTTTTAGCCCTCCTCTTGACTCAGGTGGTTGCTTTTCCTTGTGCAATAGCCTTTGGTAAGTTGTCTAAGATATATAAAACCACAGATCTTATAGGTGTTTGTATAATTGGTTATTTCTTAATAACCATGTTTGCGCTCCAGCTTGACAAAGCCTGGGAGTTCTGGTTTTTGGCAGTCTGTGTAGCTGTTTTCCAGGGAGCCATACAAGCTCTTTCCCGCTCCTACTTTGCAAAGATAATTCCGAAGGAAAGCTCCAGCGAATATTTTGGGTTCTATGACATTTTCAGCAAAGGTGCAGCCTTTACGGGAACAACACTTATGGGAATTACCACCCAGATTACAGGGAATTCAAAATTCGGCGTATTGATGATTAGTTTTATGTTTATAATAGGATATGTAATATTTAAAAAAGCAACAAGGATGAATATAAGTATGGGGACACACGAACAGACGAAGTAAGGCTCACCTTTATAATGTCCCCGCATTTAGAAAGGAGAAAACCATGGCCATTGTGAACAGTTTTATAGTACCTCATCCTCCCTTGATAATTCCGGAAATTGGTAGAGGAGAGGAAAGGAAAATTCAAAAGACCATAGATGCATATCACAATATTGGAAAGCAAATTTCTGAAATTAAACCTGACACAATAATTATAACAACCCCCCATTCAATAATGTATTCAGACTACATACATATTTCACCGGGGGACGAAGCAAGGGGCAGCTTCAGGGAGTTCGGCCACAGCAATGTTTCCATGGAAGCAGAATATGACCTTGAGCTGGTTAAAGAAATTTCCATAGAAGCGGAAAAAGAAGGGATTTCCGCCGGAACCTTAGGCGAGAAAAGCAGCTCATTGGACCACGGGGTTATGGTGCCTCTTTACTTTGTTAACAAATACTACAGTGATTATAAGCTTGTGCGCATATCCATATCAGGGCTGCCTTATTTGGACCATTATAAATTCGGTAAATGCATTAAGAAGGCAGCAGAAAAAAGCAATAAAAAAATTGTATTTATTGGAAGCGGGGACTTATCCCACATGCTGAAGGATGCGGGACCCTACGGTTACAGAGAGGAAGGGCCTGTATTTGACAGAGAAGTAACCAGAGCAATGAAGACAGGGAATTTTTTAGAGTTTTTGAAATTTGACGGGGACTTCTGTGAATCTGCTGCTGAATGCGGTCTTCGGTCTTTTATAATAATGGCTGGGGCAACGGACGGGAAAAAAGTAAGCCCGGAACTCTTGTCCTATGAAGGACCCTTTGGAGTAGGCTATGCAGTTGCAGCATTTAAAGTTTTAGGAGATGATGAAGGACGCCGGTTTGAAGAAATATATTTAAACAGCGAAATGGAAAGAATTGAATCATTAAAGAGGGAAGAGGACGAATATGTAAGGCTTGCCCGCCAAACGCTGGAAAGCTATGTGATTAACAGAAAAAAGATAAAGAAGCCTGATAATCTGAGCTCTGAACTATTGAAAACCAAGGCCGGAGTGTTTGTATCCCTGAAACTGGACGGCAGTCTCAGGGGCTGCATAGGAACTACTTCATCCACAACTCCAAGCATTGCCGATGAAATTATTCAAAATGCAGTTAGTGCCGCAACCGAGGACCCCAGGTTTCCTCCTGTACGAGAAGATGAGCTGAAAAGACTGGTGTACAGTGTTGATGTGCTTGGTGAGGCAGAAAAAATAAAGTCCATAGATGAACTTAATCCTGAAATCTACGGCGTCATAGTTTCAAAGGGGCACAGGAGAGGACTGCTTCTGCCTAATCTGGAGGGAATTGACACAGCAGAAAAACAAGTATCTATAGCTTTAAGAAAGGCTGGAATTTATCCGGAAGAGAAATACCAGCTGGAAAGATTCCAGGTGGTAAGGCATAAATGAGCAGTGTAATTTGCAATATATGCCCCCATCATTGCAATTTAAAAGAAGGTCAGACAGGATTATGCAGAGCGAGAAAAAACATAAATGGCCAAATCACTGCTATTAATTACGGTAAACTGACGGCTCTTGCTCTTGACCCTATAGAAAAAAAACCCTTGAACAGGTTTTATCCCGGAAGCAGCATATTGTCGGTTGGAAGTTTCGGCTGCAACTTAAAATGTTCCTTTTGCCAGAATCATCATATATCCATGGCATCAGAAAATGAAATCAAAGTTCAGTCTGTAAAGCCGGAAGAATTGATAAATATAGGATTGGACTTGAAAAATAGGGGGAATATAGGTATAGCATACACCTACAACGAGCCCCTGGTAGGATATGAATTTGTAAGAGACTGTGCCAAACTGGCAAGGGATAATAATTTGAAAAATGTGGTTGTAACAAACGGATGTTTTTGCCGGGAACCCATGAAGGAATTACTGCCCTTTATTGATGCCCTGAACATTGACTTAAAAGGGTTCACCAATGGATTCTACAAGAAGCTGGGTGGTGATTTGGATACTGTTAAAAACTTTATTAAACTTGCTGCCAAGCACTGCCATGTGGAAGTGACAACACTCATAATCCCCGGAGAGAATGACTCGGAAGATGAAATGAGGGAGATTTCTGAATTCATATTATCTGTAAGCTCTGATATACCCCTGCATATATCAAAATTTTTCCCCTGCTACAAAATGAAGGATAAAGGTCCTACAGAAGTTAAAAAGGTTTACAAGCTTGCAGATATAGCAAGAGAAAAACTCAAATACGTCTATGAAGGAAATGTGTAATGAATTTTTTTTCAGGATTTTTAAAAGGTTTGGCACTGGGTGCGGCAGCTATAGCACCGGGAGTAAGCGGAGGAGCATTGGCTCTAATATTTGGCTTATATGACCGGATTACATATTTTATTGCTCACTTCACCAGAAATTTTAAGGAGAATATACTTTATTTCATGCCTGTGGGTATCGGAGGGGCTGCAGGAGTTTTGGCCTTCAGCAGAATTATCGAATACCTCTTTCATTATCATGAGATTGAAGTAAAATACGCCTTCATAGGACTGATGCTGGGCACCATGCCCCTGGTAGTCAGTCAGGCTAATAAGAAAGGTTATAAACAAACATATTTAATACCTTTTATCATAACCCTGACCATAACTTTACTCGGTGCATATTTAGAAAGCAATGCAGTTAATGTAATAATGGGTGCAGGTACTTCTCCTTTTCATTTGATTATATATGGCATAATAATCGGATTCGGAACAATTATTCCAGGTGTCAGCTCATCTATAATACTTATGTATACGGGTGCTTATGAAATAGTCATAGGTGCTGTATCAAACATTCAAATTCCTTTACTTTTTTATATGGGCATAGGCTTTGTGCTGAGTGTTCTCCTGTTTGCAAGAATAATAAGTATGCTTTTTGAAAAGGCATACGGAATTACATACTATGCAATCTTAGGTCTGGTTGCAGGGTCCGTTATTTCCATATTCCCCGGCTTTCATATGAACTTGGATTATTTATTAAACCTGATAATTTTAGCTGCTTCCTGCTGGTTATCGTATTCATTGTCTAAATTTGGAAGAAGGAATTCCTTATCCTGATATTTTAAATATGCTTTGCTGTCCCGAGGGATATTTTTTTTGTCTGAGAAAAGTGTCATTATAAATATTATTACATTAAATTATTATAAAAAATTTTCATCTTATTGAAAAATAAAACAATATTCGGAATACTACTTGACAGTTTTCTGTGCAAATGTTAAAATCTAATAGCATTAAAAGGAGGCGAAAATTAAGTTTCAAAAGGTTTCAAAGAAGTACAAGTCTTCATTCATTTTAATTTTTTAATTTTATTATTTTTATAGGAGGTTTTTATGGTTACTTTTTTAATTGGTATGCTGATTCTTTTAGGCGGCGGATTTCTTTACGGCTCTTACTGCGAAAAAGTTTTCGGGCCTGATGACAGGGAAACACCGGCTGTTACTAAAGCCGACGGTGTAGACTTTGTTGTAATGAAAAAATGGAAGAACTCATTAATTAACTTACTAAACATTGCAGGTACAGGACCTGTACTAGGGCCTATACAAGGTATCTTGTTCGGACCCGTGGCATTTATAACCATACCATTGGGA
>ENA-UPXM01003596-UPXM01003596.1-activated-sludge-metagenome-genome-assembly--contig:-NODE-3596-length-16681-cov-12.873692_pt1 | contig 16681 bp, 16 predicted proteins | sample MGYA00238178_ERZ772708 | MGnify/ENA primary metagenome ERZ772708 (study PRJEB29002, sample SAMN05720212) | activated sludge metagenome | isolation source: anaerobic digester from wastewater... | reverse complement strand
GCTCCGGCGGTAGGGCTCGAACCTACAACATTCTCGTTAACAGCGAGACGCTCTACCATTGAGCTACGCCGGAATATATAGGTATAGTAGCAATAAGAAGAATATTTTTCAATACCACTAATATCCCTTAAGCTTTCTAATTTCCTCGTGCTGCCTTATCTTCTCTAGTGATTTGGCTTCAATCTGCCTTATTCTCTCCCTAGTAACATTAAATTCTTCTCCCACTTCCTCTAAAGTATGACTTACTCCATCGTCTAGACCGAACCTCATTGCTAATATCCTTTGCTCCCTGTAATTTAAGTCTGATAAAATATCATTAAGTCTTTGTTTCAAAAGATTTCTAGCTGCTTCGGTAGAGGGGAGTGTTGTTTTGTTGTCTTGTACAAAATCAGACAATATACTACTATCAGCATCATCACTTACTGGAGACTCAAGAGATGCTGTTTTCTGAAATATCTTGGTAATATAGTTAACCTTATGAACTGGCAAACCCATTTCGTTAGCTATTTCATCAACGGTTGGTTCTCTGCCTAAGCTCTGCAATAGCTCTCTTCTAATTTTACTATACTTAGATATAGTCTCTACCATATGAACCGGGATACGAACCGTTCTAGCTTGATCAGCCAAAGCCCTATTAATTGATTGTCTAATCCACCATGTTGCATATGTAGAGAATTTATAACCTCTTCTCCAATCAAACTTCTCAACGGCTCGAAACAACCCCAAATTACCCTCCTGAATAAGATCTAAGAGAGTAAGATTATTAGATTTACCAATATATTTTTTAGCAATAGAAACAACAAGCCTTAAATTTGCTTGTATTAGCTTAGTTTTAGCTAGAGGATCATCGTTTTCAATCCTTTTCGCTAAATCTTTTTCTTCTTCGGCAGTTAAAAAGCTTGTTTTAGATATCTCTTTGAGATAAATTTGTATTGGATCAACTTTTAATTTAATATCTTCTTTATATTTTTTATTCTTATCACTAGAAACTTCAAGAAAATCCTTTTTTTCTTTGATCTCAATATCTAGAGCCATTAAGTCATCGCAAATCTCTTCTAACTTATCAATATCCTTTTCAATATATGGGAAATAGTAAAGAATCTCAGACATTGTAACAAAACCTCTAAGACGTCCTTTACTAAAAAGAAGGTCTATTTTCTCTTGAGGAAAAGCATCTTTTTTGCTTATCTTAATCTCATCGGACTTCTTTTTTGAAACCACTTTCTTTTTTGAGACAAGCTTCTTGGTTGTTTTTTTTATTTTTTGAGCCATATATTTATTAAGATTCTTTTTCTATATTATTAAGTTGTTGATAAGCTAAAGCAAACTCTTTCATCAAACTATCAACTAAATCTAAATCTTTTTTATTCTCTGCTTCTTTAATTTTTCCACTAATATCTGCTAAAGTGTTTTTAAAATTAATGATTTTTAAACCATTGACACACTTGAATAGCTCTGCTTTAGGATCAAAACTCTCCATACTTGCTCTCATAGATAAAATATCAACTTTTTCTTTTATCTCATCAATATTATTATTTCCCTCTAAATATTCTACCACCTCTAAGCAATCTTTAGAGAAAATACTTCTATCTTTAACTTCTTTAATAAGTTCGGGGTTGCTCGCTAAAATCATCAAAAATCTATCTTCTATTAAGTGCTTTCTGCTCTTCTTAACATTAATAATATTATTATCTTCTAGGGGGCTAAAATCATCTATCTTAATCTTATTCATATCGGAAACAACAGACTCTTCTTTTACATTTAATAATTGAGCTAGCTTTTGAACCCAATGATCTTTTTCAATATTACTAGATATTTTAGCTATCTTGGGCAACAAATATTCAGCAATCTTCTTTTTATTCTCTGGCAAAGAAACATCTTTATTTTCAACTGCTTTTTGGAAATAGAAATCCATTACTGAAACTGCATTATTAATTGCCTTTGCGAAGTCATCTTTGTTCCTAGCCATATCAGCTGGATCTAATCCTGGTGACATAATAACAACCTTGATATTAAAACCCATTGATTGTGCTAGGTCTATTCCTCTTGATGTAGCCGAAGCTCCTGCATCATCCATATCAAAAGCAGTAATTAAATTATCGGTATATCTCTTGATCATACTTAGCTGATAAGTTGTGAGAGCTGTTCCCGAAGAAGAAACGGTATTCTCAAACCCAGCGAAATGAGACATTATGACATCGGTATAGCCTTCTACCAAAATACAAGCATCCATTTCTCTGATACGATTCTTGGCTTTATCTAGTCCGTATAAAACCTTGCTCTTATCATATAGGGCTGTGTTTGGAGTATTTAAATATTTAGCTTCTTTGTCTCCCTCTAATATACGACCACCAAACCCAATTGGTTGAGAATTAAAATCAAATATGGGAAACATTATTCTTCCCCTAAAGCGATCGTAAAATCTATTTGTTCCTTCTTTTTTAACAGCTAACCCTGCGGCCTCAATCTCATTGCTCAAATATCCTTTCGTAGACAAAAAAGAAAGTAGGGCATTCCATTCATTAGGAGCATATCCAATTCTCCACTTTTTAATTTGACTATTATCTATACCCCTATTGTTAAGATACTTTAATGCTTTATTACCATCAACACTATCCATCTGCCTTTCAAAAAACTTTAGTGCCCAATCACATATCTCGTATATTCTTTGTTTGGCGCTTTTTAATTTCGGATCTTCTTTTCTGAGCTTTACTCCTGCCTTATTAGCTAAAATTCTTAAAGCATCACCAAACTCGACACCTTCAATTTTCATAATAAACTTGAATATGTCTCCACCTTCACCACAAGAACCAAAACAATGCCAAATCTGACGAGAAGGATTTACAAAAAAAGATGGAGTTTTTTCAGTGTGAAAAGGACACCTTGCTCGATAATTAATTCCGGCTTTCTCCAATTTGACATAATCCTTAACAACATCGACAATATCTAGACGACTTTTAATTTCATCTATTGGAGATTCTAACATATTATGATAAGATATATCGTATATTATACTTATTTTAACTATTTTTGCAACCTATCGTATTAAATCATATATTTAAGAAATCAATATCTTAAAAAACTAAGAATAGAATATTTAAAAACAAAATCTAAAAAAATGCGTGAAAATCTCTAAGGTGAGGTAGTTAAAAGAGCTTCACAAAATTAAAAAAATTGATGTTAAAAAAAGTTTTGGTTAAATAGTTAAATAATTTGACACGCCTATGAATGAAATATATAGGGAAATTGAAGAACTTAAAGATAAAAGAGGGTATATTCAAGCTGGAGCTCCACGATTTAGGGGGTTGTTTGGAAGAGACTCTTTAATCGTTGCTTGGCAATTAATAAATTATGATCCATCAATTGCCGAAAAAACACTATTAACTCTTGCTTCTCTGCAAGGCACAAAAGAAGATATTAAAACTGGAGAAGAACCAGGTAAAATATTACACGAATATTATCCTGAAGAAACACCCGATGATTGGTGGAAAGAACACAAAGAGCAAATTGGTTGGTTAAAAAGAGGCAAACCAGTATATATGTCTATAGATAGTACCCCTCTTTTTTTAATTGTTTTCTATATCTACCTACAAAAAACAAAAAAATATGATTTAGCTAAAGAGCTTCAGGAAAATATTAAATCTGCTATAAAATGGATGATTGATTATGGCGACAAAGACAAAGATCTTTTTTTAGAGTATGAACAAACATCTCCCGAGGGGCTGTTTCACCAAGCATGGAAAGACTCAAATATGCACCAATTAGAGATGAAGCCACCAATAGCAATTGTGGAAGTTCAAGGTTATCAGTATCTGGCCCTTACAGTTGGCTCAAAAATGATAACGAATAAAAATTTAGCGGAAAAATGCATAGATCGAGCAAAAAAATTAAAAACTAAATTTAATAAAAAGTTTTGGTCAAAGAAAAATAATTTCTATATCTTAGCCCTAGATAAAGATAAAAAACCAATAGATAGAATTACATCTAACCCTGGACATTTAATTTTCACTGGCATAGTTACAAAAAACAAAACAGATAAAATTGTAAAAAGATTATTCCAAAAAGATATGCTAACAAAATATGGGATAAGAACTTATTCTAGCAAAGAAAAGGAGTTTGAAACCCTGTCTTATCATATGGGCACAGTTTGGCCCCACGATAACTGGATTATTGCCCAAGGATTAAGGCAAAAAGGATACAACAAAGAATATAATAAAATAAAGAAATCTATACTAAAAGCAAAAAAAGAAATTGGTTTTTTGCCAGAACTATACGGTGTAGATACAAACAACAATATAGTCAAATATAGAGATGCCTGCTATCCTCAGGCTTGGGCATCAGGCTCAGTTTTAAGCTTTCTTTTGGATTAGATCAAAATAAGCTTTTTCGTAACCGTCTACCATAGTATCTATTGAGAATCTCTCTTTAACCCAATCTCTACAATCAGATCTTTTAATCTGATCTATTTTGTAAACTGCTTTAACGGCTTCGGAAACATTTTTAACAATAAAACCTGTTTTTTTATCTTTAATAACTTCAGGAACCGAACCTCTGTTGTAAGCTATTACCGGTGTTCCACAAGCCATAGCTTCGGTAAAGAATAACCCAAAAGGCTCCTCCCATTGAATAGGAGCAATTAATGCCTTAGCTTTAGAATAAAAATCGCCCATCTTTAAATAGTCTATCATTCCGACATACTCAATATTCTTAGATAGTTTTGGCTTAATTAATTTATTAAAATAATCTCCGTCTGATGGCCCACCAGCAATTTTGAGCTTAACACCTGCTTTTTTAGCAATATCTATTGCAATATCTATTCCTTTTTCAGGAACAAATCGTCCTGCAGCAACAAAATAATCTTCTGGTTTTTCACGATACTTAAATTTATTAATATCTATTCCATTGTAGACTGTTGCGACATAATTCAAATTAGGCAATGGTTTTCTTTGAGCATTAGATATTGATATTAACTTAATCTGAGGTATATTTTTAGTTTCGGCTAATTGTAACTTATTAATACCGGCAATTTGATCGTGTATAGTTATTACCGTAGGAGTTTGTGTAAAAGGGGCCATTGGCAAACATCTTCTAAAGGGGTGAATATGAATAATATCAAATTTCTCTTTTAGATGCATCTGATAAATCATAGATATCATCTTTTGTTCATAGAAATTAACTACTAATTCGTTTGATTTTGATAAAAATGGTTCTAGCTTTTTATCTTTTTTGATTGCTTTAGTATTAAAAGAAACTAACTTGGCTCTTTTAAGCTTTGATTCTTTGGATCCGAAATAAAAAACATCGTGACCTTTTTGGGCCAACCCCTCAGCAGTATAATAAGCGATCCATAGTGGAGCATAAAACACATTTTGAGGAGGTAATGTAGGCCACTCATTAGTGCAAAAAATAGCTATTTTTAGTTTTTTCTTCATAGTCTTATTAATTTATTAAAATCTTCAACACTATATTTTAAAACTTGTTTGCAAAAACTTTTTCTCTTTGTTCTATCTAATGCTTTTTCTTTTTCAAAATTCATCAATACTTCTCCCATTGCAAGATAAGACACAATCGTTGGAAAAAACAATTTGAAATCATTTTTATTAATTTTTTTAATATAAGAGTTTATTAGTTTTTTTCTGCCAGAGTGATTATTCCAAAGATGCATCCATAAAAAGGCAATGTCGTAAGCATAATTATTAAAACAAGCTCGCTCCCAATCAATGATCCAAAAATCTTTTTTATCTGATAATATATTTTCTAACGTTAAGTCTCCATGAGACAAATAATGACAATTTTTCTTAAAATCACCAGCAATATTTCTAGTCATAGAAACTAGGCTATTGCTTAAATCTTTATTAATAATTCTTTTATCAACTAAATAGTCAAAATTAGGAAACTTAAAGTGATTACTCCAATCAAAGCTCTTAAAGTTAACTCTATTGGCCTTTACTTCAGAAATAGAAAAAACATAATTTGCCAAAAGATCTGAGTTTTTAGAAACAACGCTTGAAATTATTCTAGGGGATAGTTGCGCTAAAGACTTTGGCTTTATCTCTTCTCTTGTAAGCCACTCAAAATCTTTCTCAATTCCATAATTAAACATTTGGGGAGCAATTTTCCCCATACCTTGCTGTCCTGCAAGACAAAGAAATTTAATTTCGGTAATAAACTTATCTCTAGCATCTATGTTATTATGAATACGCGCATAAAAAAGAATTTCTTTCCCTGATTCATCAATACAAAGACTAAAATAGCGATGTTTTTTATCTCCCCTTTTTTTAATAAAATCTCTAGGCTTAACTTTAGGTTTAAGGTTTAGATCTTTTAACTTCCCTTCGATCTTAGAACCAATATTAGGAATTAATAATATCATAGTACGCTTGTTCATAATTACCAACCATAACTTCTGTTGAAAATTTCTTTTGAACCCAGTCTCTACAATCGGCTCGATTAATTTGGTCTATCTTTTTAACTGCTTTAACGGCACCAGCAATATCTTTAACAATAAAGCCCGTCTTGCCATCTTTAACTACTTCAGGAACAGAGCCCATATCGTAAGCTATTACTGGTGTTCCACAAGCCATAGCTTCAGTCATATTTAATCCAAATGGTTCGTGCCACTCAATTGGATACAATAGCGCTCTAGCATTTCCAAAAAACTCTGACTTTTCTTCAAAAGAATATTCTCCAATATATTTGATATCTTTTCCTAAATGAGGCTTAATTTTTGAATTAAAATAGTCTTTTTGGGTGGGGTCAAGTCTTCCTGCTAAAACAAGCTTAACTCCGGCCTTTTTGGCTATTTTAATTGCATTTTCTATTCCTTTATACTTATCTATTCTAGCACACCAAACAAAGTGATCTTTGGGGTTAGGATTAAACTCAAAATCACTCATTTTAATACCATTATATATTGTTTTCACAAAATTAATTTTGGCTCGTGATAATTTTCTGTGAGAATTAGATATTGCAACGTAATTATTATCCTTAAATTTTTGAAACATAGTTAATCGAGAATCGTTCTTGCGAGAAGAATACAAAGGATTATGTATTGTGTGAATCGATGGAGTCTTAACTAATGGTGCGAAATATATTTCCCACAAATCAATGTGGGTATGAATAATATCAAACTCAGAACTTCTTTGATATGCCCTAGATAAATTAAGCATATTGTATGTGTGATCGACCCAAGAAATACCATCCTCGATCAAAGATTTTGGATGTGTAGCACTTAATTTACAAGGAACATTAGAATCACCTGAAGCAAACAAAGTAACATCGTGACCTAACTTTTGTAAACCCTCACATAAATGATAAACTATCCATTCTGTTCCTCCATACTTTTTAGGAGGAATAGGAAACCACATTGGAGCGACTTGTGCAATTTTTAATTTTTTCATTTTATTATTTTTTTAATTATTAATTCATAATTATCAACCATTTTCTCTACACTAAACTTATTTTTGACTAAATTACGACAATCTAGCCTATTAATCAAATCAATGTTTTTAATTGCTTTAGCCATTTCAGAAACATTTTTAACAATAAAACCTGTTTTTTTATCTTTAATAACTTCAGGAACCGAACCTCTGTTGTAAGCTATTACCGGTGTTCCACAAGCCATAGCTTCAATCATCATTAAACCAAACGGTTCTTCCCATTTAATAGGGAAAAGAAGTGCTTTAGCATTTTTAAATAGATCTATTCTTTGTTTGCCCTCTACCTCACCAACATATTGAATTTGTTTACCGTCAACCAATGGCATAATTTCTTCTGAAAAATATGGCTCCCTCTTTTTACCGCCAGCCATTATTAATTTAGCATCAACTTTTTTAACAGCCATAATGGCATCTTTAGGATTCTTATGTCCTCCCATAGCACCCATTGTTAAGAAATAATCTTTTGGATTAGGATTAAACTCAAATTCAGAAAGATCAACCCCATTATACACAGTGGCTAAATAATTTATCTTGTCAAAACCCTTTCTTTGATTGTTAGATATAGATATAATATTTGGTTTCTTGTATAAAGAAACGAAATCTTCCATTTCTTTAAATATCGGTAAATGAACTACACTTACAATTGGAGTTTTAATAAACTTAGTAATTGGCAGAAGTAAATACCCACCCCGAGCATGATTTAGAATAACATCAAATTGCCCGTCTTTTTTAATCATCTCGTGCATTATTGTAGACAAATAAGCTAACTCTAGGCGCAAAACACGAGACGCCTCAATTTTATCAGGATTAATCTTAATATCACTAATTGTCTTTTTAAATATTGGAACGAATTTTGCTGGACCACTATATTTTCCTGCACCATATAGGGTAATCTTGTGTCCTTTTTTATATAAGCCATTGATTGTTTGCTCCACTACTCTTTCTGTTCCTCCTTGCTTTTTAGCAGGAATACTTGTAAATGGAGGAGCAATAATAGCAACTTTAATCATTGTTTTTTATTTTTACTTTTTATAATACCATATCTTTCATAAATTCGAGAATGTTTGTCAGCAATCTTATCCCAAGTAAAATTCTGTTCAACTGTTTGTCTAGCTGCTTCACCCATTTTGTAATTTAGTTTATCATCTTTCAATAGCTTATTACATGCTTCTGCTATTTGAGTGCTATTTCTTGGTTTAATTAAAAAACCATTGACACCATCTTTAACTGCTAATGGTATTCCTCCCTTTCTAGTAGCAATAATAGGAGTCTTACAACTCATTGCTTCTAATATTACAAGACCCAACGGTTCATCCCAAACAGAAGGTGCTACAAAAACATCAGCTCGACAATAAAACTCATGAAGTTCTTGTTTTTTATCTTCTCCCATATAACCTAACAAATGAACATTTTTTAATCCTCTTTTTACAATTATATCTTCAAATGTCTTTTTGTCTGGCCCATCTCCAATAATATAGACATCTCCATCGATGTTTTTTGCGGCCTTTACAAGATAATACACTCCCTTTGGTTCAGTCAGTTTACCAGAAAACAAAACAACTTTCTTACCATCTAATCCATATTTTTCGTTAATAATCTTAATCTTTCCGTTATTAGAGAACATATTTAAATGAGTTCCTCCGGGCATAATTCTTGATTTTTCGGCAAACTCAACCCCAAAAACATTAATTAGCCAAGATTTGGTGTCTCCGCTAACTGGAAGAATCTTTTTGGCTCGCTTTAAAGCATCTTGAGATGGAGCGATATATACTTTGTTTTGTTCAGCCGCCGCAATACATGTTCCATGAACAGTGACTATAAAATTAATTCCATATAATAATTTAATGTAGTTAGCTACCCAAAGAAATATTGAAGCATGATGAACATGAATAATATTAGGATGAAAATCTTCTATCGCTCTGACCGTACTAACCAGAAAAGCCCTAAAAACATCTGTGATCTCTCTAGAAGACAAGTCTTTGTATAATCGACAATGAGGCCAATCAGGATGACCAGTAAATGCCACAGGAAAAGACATATCTAGTGGATAAATCTTTAACTCGGGTATTTTTTCTTGCGCTTCAGGACAAACAATTGCAACTTCTGTATTTTTATCTTTATTTGATTCTAAGGCTAGCTCTCGAGCATAAGTTCCCGATCCAGAACCCCATAGTGGAAAGCACAATAAATGCAATACTTTCTTTTTCATTTTTTATTAATTAATTTGTAATATAATTCTTCATAATTATCTACCATAATATCTTTACTAAACTTTGTTTTAACATGCTCTCGACAATCAAACCTATTAATGTCTTTTATCCTCTTAAAAGACTTAACTGCGCTAACAATATCTTTAACAATAAATCCAGTTTTGCCATCTTTAACCACTTCAGGAACAGAACCCATATTGTAAGCTATTACTGGTGTTCCACAAGCCATAGCTTCAATCATATTTAATCCAAACGGTTCGTGCCATTTAATAGGGTTAACTAATGCAATGGCATTTTTTAAAAACATTGATTTTGCTTTGTAACCACCAATTTCTCCAATATATGATATTTGTTTACCATCAATTAAAGGTTTAACCTTCTGCTCATAAAACTCTACATCGGGTAAATAGTTCTTGTCTACCTTGGCGGCAATCTTTAGTTTAACATTTAATTTTTTGGCTATTTGTATTGCATCTAAAATGCCCTTTTTGGGAGTTATTCTTCCTATCCAAGCGATATAATCTTTTGAAGTATTGCTAAACTCAAAAGAGTCAACATCTATTCCGTTATAAACTGTTTTTAGAAAATTAAGCTTAATTCCTTTAGGCCTTTGAAAATCACTTATTGATACAAAACTATGTTTGCTAAACTCTTGGAGCATTTTATACTTCAACCCTCTCTCTTTTACAATCTCGCTAAAGTCTCCATGATAAGTAGTAATAACTGGAGTATTAACTGCACCAGCAAAAGCAATTCCGTAATAATTAAAATGATTATGTATAATATCAAACTTCGATGCCTCTTTAAAGCACCGACTACAATGAAAAAGAGACGACATATCGTCACTCCAACTACTTTTTACCCCATACAAAGCCTTAGGAAAACAAAAATCAAGTTTTGCTTTTGTTTTAGAGTCCCCCGAAGCAAATAATGTAACACTATGACCTCTATCGACAAGACCATCGGCCAAATACGATACTATTAGTTCTGTTCCTCCATACTTTTTGGGAGGAACCTCTATCCATGGGGGAACTAGCTGTGCAATTTTTAGCTTTCTTTTCATACAAGCGGATTATAGCATAAATGAGATGGTTTTCAATGAAATGCGCTGTACTATGCTACAGTTGACAGTATAGAGTAAAAATATGTTGCAAAACAAATCAATCAATGATTGGATGAAAGTTTCTTTTCTTTAAGGCGCCAAGCGCCTTTTTCCTTAAGGCACTTGGCGCCTTAATCTAAGACTTTTTAGCTACCACCTTAATCTGACCATTAGGTATTGAATGCATAATCTTATTATCATCTTCTATTATAGTTTTACGAAGAGTAATTTCCTTAACAATACCTTCTACTGCACCAATCTTAACCCAATCTCCAATATTATACTGCTCTTCAATAATAATAAATACCCCAGCAATGAAGTCAGCTATTATCTCTCTTGAAGCCATTCCAATAGCCAAACTTAAAACACCAATACCTGCTAATAGGGCGGTAATATTAATACCTAGCTCAGATAATATCAAAAGAATTGCGATAATTGAAACCAAAAAGTTTGTTGTTCCTCCAAAAACAACAATTAATGTCTCAGCTCTCTTTCTTTTAGACTTATAGAGCTTTAATTCTTTACTAAGCGTTCTTTTAATTAAATACTGAATACTTTTATTGACCAAGAAAGCCACTAGTATAATGGTGATTATTCTAACTAATTTATTAGCTAAGAGTATTTCAAACATTTTGTATTATTTGATTATACTTTTCTATTATCTTTTTAGTCTTTTCGCCAACAAGCCCATTGCCTATTACAATATCATCTATTTTAACCACTGGCAAAACCTCTTTGTTAGTAGCAGTTATGAAACACTCGTCAGCAGAATTAATTTCTTCTAGTAAAACATCTCTTTCTTCTACTTGAAACATTTCTGAAGCAATTTTAATAACAAAGCCACGAGTTACTCCCATTAAAATATTATCTTTAGGTGTAATTATCTTATCTCCTTTAACTAGAAAAAAACTACTAGTTGGGCTTTCTAAAACATAATCATTGAAATGATATAAGAAATCAAAATACCCATCTTTAATATCTTGCTTCAACTTTATTGGAAAAACATAGTTTAGTGTTTTAACAGTTGGAAAGAACCTTTGATGTTCAACAAAACAAAGAGAAACTCCATTAGTATATTGTTCTTCATTTTTTACTGGAACGTCTGCTAGAGTAATGAAAAAATTAGGATTATGTCCATTAAAGTCCATCCCGCTAACAGATCTACCACCGGTTAAAACAATTCTAACCAAAAACTCGCTACCAAAAGACATACCTATTAACTTATCAATTATTTCAACAATCTCTTCTCTATTATTAGGAATAATAATACCTAAATAATTAGCCGAGGCTTCTAAGCGATCTAAGTGTTCACTGAGTAAAAATGGCTTTTTGTTATAGGTTTTAATAACCTCAAAGACACCGTATCCACGTAATAACCCAATATCGTCTATTGGCACACAAGCACTCTCACTATCAATTATTTCTCCATTTAAAAAACAATATTTATTCATTTTTTGTAAAAAAATCTTTGTATGTTAAAAACAAGATTATTGCTGACAAAATCTTTAAACATCCAACAAAGATAAATACCGCACCAAAACCAAAAGCTAGGGCTACTACTCCACCAAAAGCAGCAGCAAAACCATAAGCTAGACCAGTACTAGTGCTTTGAATGCTCCAAGAGAAAGCCTCCCACCCTTTGCTAATATGACGAGTAAATATTCCAAACCAAGCAGGTACAATACAGGCCATAGCAACACCCCTTAAAAATTCTAAAAAGAAAATATGCCAAACCTGTGTTGCAAAGACATAACCAAAAGGAACAAGAGCAACCGCTAATGTTCCCATAATTAATAGCTTAAAATCATCTCTTTCACCATCTAGTAAATCAATAATATTTGCTAAAAATGGTTGAATTACGGATTTGGCTATCCAATAAAGAGCTGTAGCAAAAGCTACCACCTCAATTGTTCCCCCCTCTATTTGCTCAGTAATGTATATTGCAAAGATTGGAGCAATCAATCCCCATCCTGAATATAAAAAGAAATCAGATGCTATTAACTTAATTGCAATATTATTAAGCTTTTTCATTTAAATCACTTAGAAGATCATCAATATTAATATCGTGAACTTTAGCTGCCTCAGCTAAACTCTCTGGCTCAGCCATGGGACAACAAACACATTGCATTCCATAAGCTAGAAATACTTCTACTGTTTGAGGATATTTTCTCAAAACTTCAGTCACCTTCATCTCTTTATTAATTTTCATATTTTTTATTTGAAAACAGGGGAATTACCCTGTTTTCAATATACTACAACTGTAATAAAATTACAAACTTAAGCCGACAAATAATCAATCTTCTTTATCTTGTATTTTGACTTAGTGGAAGTTGAAACAGAAATTTCATCTCCAATTTTACTACCTAAAAGAATCTTGCCAACTGGGGATTCTTTTGATATCTTTCCTTCTTCAGGATTGGCTTCAAATTTCTCTACAATCGCAAATTCTTGTTCTTTACCATTAATATCAACAGTAACAACCGTTCCAACATCTACAACACCTTTTTGAGGCTTAATTGGCTTTACATTTTTTAATATATATTCTATCTCAATGATTCTACTTTCAATCTTATCAAGATCTTCTTGAAATTGAGCATATTCTGGATTCATTTCTTCAGAATGAAAAACCTCTGGAACATCGTCACGACTATTAACCTTAAAATGCTTAGCTCTTTTTAATTCTTGATATTCTTTTTCTAGTTCTTTTATCGCCTCTTTTGTTAGATGAAATTTTTCAGCCATATTCTTAAATAGTTAATCCTCTCTTTTTTATGAGAGAGGATTGACTGTTATTTGTCTTAAATATATTATTCCTCTCTTTTAAACAAAACCCCAGCAAATTTTGTTTTGCATAAAAAACAATAAATTAAATTGCTCTGGGTTTCTTTTATCATAATAGGCCATTCTATTCTTTTTTAATATTTTGTCAATAGCTAGATTAATCAGGTTTATAAAAAATCAAGACTTAACTAGAGCAATGATTGCCAATAACAAATTTTATGATATACATATATTGAGAGGGAGTACGAGGCTAGTCTTCGAAAGGACAGTGCGTCTAAATGAAGGAGATTAAGAGGTACCTTCGGTTATGTCCAACCTAAACAAGCTTGTAAGATCAATTTCGTTGGGATGCATCTCCCTCTCATACAAAAAGAGAACTAAATTATTCTCTTTTTGTGTATAAAAAAGAGAACTGAATTGTTCTCTTTTTATATATAATCTGCTAGGATATATTTATGAATAATTATCCAAAAGAAAGTGCTGGTAAAAAAGCAACTCTGAATGTCCCTACTTGTCACAGCAAAGACAGTATTAAAGAAGTAAGAACGAAAATAATTGAAAATTCTAACAACATAGAAACTTTCAACTATGTCTATGTTTTAAATGATGAAAAAAAGTTAAAAGGAGTTTTTTCAATTAAAAAATTATTTTCGAAAAAAGACAATCTCCTTGCAGAAGAAATAATGGACAAAAACATTGTTTTTGTTCACCCCTATACCGATCAAGAAAAGGTTGCAGTGTTAGCAATTAAAAACAACATTAAAGCTGTTCCAGTGATTAAAAAAGATGGCACATTTTTAGGAGTTGTACCGTCAGATAAAATACTAGACATACTTCACCAAGAGCACACTGAAGATATATTATTATCAGCTGGAATATACAAAAAAGATCATTTCTCAGAAAAAATGATAGATACTCCGGCAAAAACTTTAGCTAAGATAAGACTACCATGGCTCATCATTGGTTTATTTGGTGGAATAGCTGCAGCTCAAATTATTACATACTTTGAGTCCACTCTTAGTGAAAAAATTATTCTCGCTTCTTTTATTCCTCTAATACTGTACATCTCAAATGCAGTTGCTATACAAACACAAACATTATATATTCGTAATTTAGCAATAAATAGTTTCGCCCAAAAAGACTATCTTCTCAAAGAATTAAAAATATCAGTGATCATTGGAATAGTATTATCTCTCATATTATTTCTAATATCAATTATTGCATACAAAGATTTTATAATTGCAACCATTATAAGTGTCTCGATATTATTAACAATCGCAACAGCAATATTAATGGCTATGGCAATAACATGGGGGTTATTTAAAATGAAACTAGACCCAGCGCTTGGCTCAGGTCCTTTTGGAACAATAATAGCTGATATCACCAGTCTCTTAATATATTTTTTTGTGGCATCAACTTTTCTTAGCTACTATATATAGATTAGCACCTCTTCTAGACTCTATTCTTCCATATTTAACAATATCAAATCCACTCTCTTGAATTAATTTTTTAAAACTATAGGGAGAAAAACAATGAAAATAAAAATCTTTTACCCCCTGCCACTCAATCATCACATCGCATAAATCTAGTTTAGATAAACCCAAAAAACTCAAAAATGATTGCCAAATAATACTTCTTTTTCTTTTGGGCTTACTCCATAAATCCCAAACGGTGATTATCGCCAATCCATTAGGTTTTAAAACTCTTTTAATTTCTGACAACACTTGCTGACGCATTTCTTCTGAAGCAATATGATGAAGTAGAGCAATGCTATAAACTTTGTCAAAGCTATTATCAGGAAAAGGAATATCTAGAGCATCGGCAACCACAAACTCAGCATCAGGATATCTGTTTTTGGCAAGAGCAATTAATCTTTCTGAGTTATCAAGCCCAACATAGCTAGCCCTTGGTAATATTATTTCAGAAAATCTTCCATTGCCACATCCAAGATCTAAAACCCTGTCTCCCTCATTAATATTATCAAATAAAAAGACCATTTCTTGCCAGGGCTTTTCCCGAGAGCTTGAAAAATTACCCGCAATCAAGTTATACTTGATTTGCAAGTCGTCAGCTATTTGTTTTGCATAATCTTTATCCATGAATTTAGAAGAAAAAATAATAAATAAGTTAATTGAGACCAAAAATCCAACCCCCAAAATATTAGAGGGTATTATGAGAAATTTCTCTAAAATTTCAGGCGAACCATTTCCTAAAAAAAGTGAACTATTAAAAGTATATCATAAAATCACCAAAAACCAAGACGAGAAAATAGTGGCGCTCTTAACAACTAGGCCTGTAAGATCTCTCTCAGGCATAGTTAATGTATCTGTTTTAACAAAACCATATCCCTGCCCTGGTCAATGTATTTATTGCCCTAACGAAAAAGACATGCCTAAGAGCTACCTTAAAAGTGAACCAGCCGCTATGAGAGCTGCTATGAATAACTTTGACCCCATTAAACAAGTGAATGTTCGCCTAAAAGCCCTAGAAATGACCGGACACTCAACTGACAAAGTGGAATTAAGGATAATTGGTGGAACATGGTCAAGTTATGATAAAAATTATCAAACCAATTTTATTAAAAAATGCTTTGATGCTTGTAATAAAAAGAAATCTAAGACATTAGCTGAGGCTCAAAAGAAAAACGAAAAAGCCAAACACAGAATAGTGGGACTATCGGTTGAAACACGCCCCGATTTTATTAACCAACAAGAAATAGAAAGATTAAGATTTTTAGGAGTAACATCCATAGAACTAGGAATTCAAGCAATAGACAATGAAATACTCAAAAAAACCAAACGAGGCCATGATTTATCTGCTACAATTAATGCAACGCGCCTACTTAAAGATGCTGGGTTCAAAATATGCTACCAAATGATGCCCAATTTGCCTGGATCAAATATAGAAAAAGACAAACAAATGTTTAAAGAGTTATTTACTAATTCTAATTTTCAACCAGATTACTTAAAAATATATCCAACGTCTACAATAAAGGGAACTGAGCTTTATCAAATGTTTTTGAAAAAAGAATACTCTCCTTGTACAGAAAAAGAATTAAAAGAATTATTAAAAGATATTAAAAAAGAAATACCATATTATGTGAGAATACAAAGATTAATTAGAGATATCCCCGCTCAAGATATAGAAGC
>ENA-UPXM01003590-UPXM01003590.1-activated-sludge-metagenome-genome-assembly--contig:-NODE-3590-length-16710-cov-5.678535_pt1 | contig 16710 bp, 6 predicted proteins | sample MGYA00238178_ERZ772708 | MGnify/ENA primary metagenome ERZ772708 (study PRJEB29002, sample SAMN05720212) | activated sludge metagenome | isolation source: anaerobic digester from wastewater... | reverse complement strand
GAATGGAATTTATGTTTCGTCATCTTATTACAACACTCCAACTTTGGAAATAAATGATGGAACAATTACTGGACATCAATCTGGTATTGTTCATACAAACCAAAATGGAAATATAGAAATAAATGGTGGGCATATTATTGGTGAAACAGTAAATGGTCTATCAACAGGTATAACAACAAATATTTATGGAGGAACACTTGAAGGTGCCCAATATGGACTTTATACTACAGGAGCAAGAGCTACAACAACAATAGGTAGAAACGATGGAACAATCAATATTGATTCTCCAATATTAAAAGGAGATTTATATGGATTATATATTACAAGCCCATACACAGTTAATTTCTATGATGGTGTAATAAAAGGAATGAGTGGTAGACATACCGGAGTAATAACATCTATCGCAACACACTCACAAATATTTGAAGACGAAGAAATGATAGATGAACAAAATTACTTAACAGAATATTTAGTAACAGAAACAGAAATAGTTATAAATGATGATACTGGAGAAACATATGGTAATCTACAAAATGCTATTACTCAAGCTCAAGCTGGAGAACATTTAAGATTATTAACTAATGTTCCATTGTATTATGAAATTGCAGTAGTAAATAATCCAAACATAACACTTGATATGGCAGGATACACAATTTCTACAAATAAAGCATGGAGAGTAACAGTACCATTCACAATAACAAATTCAAGTGAAATTGATTCAACTTTAAAAATATCAACTGCAATAAATTTAATTACTACAAGTGATAGATTAACTATTAATAACATAAATTTGAAGAACACTTCATCATCAAATTATGTTTTAACAAATACTGGTAAACTTACATTAAATAACGTAAATATCGATTGTATTGATGGTGTTCAGAGTTCAAATGAGTTAACAATTAATAATTCAAATATTACCGCAACTAAAAATACAATTTCTAATACTGGTAAAATGACAATAGATGGTGGTACATATACAGGTGATATTTATTGTATGTATTCAAATTCATCTAAATTAGTAAATGTTCAAAATGCAACATTCAATGGTGTTTACTATAATGGAGGTAATAATCAATCTACATTGTCAAATAGTACAGTAAATGGTAATCTACAAAATTATACAAGTGAATTTACTGTTAATAATACATATATAAATGAAGGAAGAATTACAAACAATGGTATTATGACAATGAATGATTCAACATTTACCGCAATTACATATTCAACAGGATATTATTATAATCAATCCGTTGCTATGTCAAATTCAAATGAGTTAACACTAAACCGCACTAATGTCTATATAAATACAACTGAAAATGGTAAAAATTCAATTGCCATATATAATGATAATATTTTAAATGTCTTGGATAATTCAAAAGTATATATTGGTAATGAAAACTCAAATACTATATATAAAGCTATTGAAACAGAAAGTAGAGGTATTACTACAATAGATGCATCAGAGATAAAAGCAACAGGAGGAAATACAAATTATGCAATTTATATGAATAGTGACACAGCAAAGACTATTGTAAAAACTGGTAATATTATTTCTGAATATGCCTCAAACGGATATGGAGCATATATTGAAAAAGGTACATTTGAAATGGGAGAATATGAAGGTATGGGTGCATCAAATGAAGATGTATCAATAACAAACCCATTAGTTTATGCTCAAGGAAAATCACGTGGTATTGGTGTAAAGAAAATAAATGGTGCATTTAATTTCTATGATGGAATTATTCGTGCAAGTAAGTATGCAAAACCAGATACAACAACTAATGTTGAATATCAATATGAAGTTACAACATATGTTGATGAAAATACAGGATATGAATATGCAATTCTTGAATACATGAGAAATGATTATCAAGGAGATACAGTATGTTTATTAAATGGAGTTTATTATAAAACTGTACAAGACGCAATTAATAAGACTGAAGCAGGAGATGAAATAACTCTACTAAAGTCAGTAGAAGAAGATTTAACAATACCTGCAACAATGAACTTTAAACTAAACTTAAATAAACATAGTATTACAACAGAAATAATCAATAATGGAACTCTACAAGTATATAATGGTTCACTACAAAGTTTTGAAAATACAACAATAAATAATAAAGGAACATTAATCATGGGAGAAAATGATGGTAATGTTTCAAGTTCAAATATTAGAATTATTAGTGAAGCAACAACAATAAAAAATACTGGAACATTAACTGTATATGATGGATATATCGAAGGTCATCAGGCAGTAGATGGTAAAATTAATAATGTAGCTCAATATGCAAGAATTCGTACTGAACATGATGATCAATCTGAAAAGAAATATATTCAATCATTATCTCCAGAAGCAATTATTAATGGAGAAACAGATTTAATAATTACAATAGACCCAAATAGTGGATATTATAATGGTTCTAAAGAAGTTCAAGAAATATTTAAGAAATATCAAGAAACATATACATTTGATACACCAACAAAGAATGGTTGTGTATTTGATGGATGGGAGTTATCTGATGACTCTAATTATGATGAGGCAACAAATACAATTACTGTAGATATAAGTGATATTACTGCAAAAGCAATCTGGCAAATTTCAGAAGATGCAGTTGCAAAAATAAATGATGAGTATTACTTATCACTTCAAGAAGCATTAGATGCTGCAGAAGAAGGGGATACAGTAGAGTTATTTAAAGACACAACAGAAGATATTACTAATAGAAGCAATGTAACACTTGATTTAGGAGGAAAAACAGTAACTGGTGCTTTCATAAATCAAGGTGAATTGAAAATAATAAATGGAACTATTGAAAATCCAAATGGAATAGGTCTAGTAAATAAAAAATTAATCTCTATTGGAGAAAACGATGGAGAAATCCATGAGGAATATGTAAAAATAATAGGTACAACAATTGGTTTACAACAAGATGGAAGATTTAGATTTTATGATGGATATATTGAAGGAGACATCGCTTTATTTGGTAAAGTAGATGCTGTACCTCAAGGATACTTCTTATATAATGACCATAATAATATTAAAGATTGTCAAAGAGTATACCTAATTGGAAATCCTGCTAATGCCGTTGCTGTAATTGAAAATGGTGGAACACAATACTTCTTCAGTCTACAAGATGCAATTGATACTGCAACAATTACAAGTGATGAAATATATGTTGTAAGAAATTTTGAAGCAACATATCCAATTACAACAAAAGAAACTGCAAATGTAACAATAAATATGGCAGGATTTACAATTACTGCTGGTAACCAAATTACAAATAATGGTACATTAACAATTCATGATACATCAGAACATAAAGGAACAATTAATAATGCAAAATCTATTATCAATAATGGAACCCTAACAATCGATAATGTAAATATAGGTGCATCTACAAATACTATAGATACATTTACAAACCATGGAATATTAAATACAACTAATACAACCATTTCAAGTAATAGTGGATACTGTATTAATACAGATGGTGATTTAAGAATAGGGGAAAATACAGAAATAAAAGCAACTAATTATTCAATATATAATAATCAAACAACTCCATTAGAAATAACAACAGGAAAAATAGAAAGTATAAAAAATGCTACTGAATTAATATTAAGTGGTGATGTATATATTGAAAAAACAAATAATAATGCATATGGAATATTATTTGATAAAGAAAATTCAAAAGTAACAATTAACAATGCAACTATTCAAACAAATACAAGATGTATTTATTCTAATGTAAGAAATGTAACATTAATAATTAATGATGGATATTTCCATGCAAATACAAATCAAGTAATATTAGATGATTATAATAATTTATCTGATAATTATAGATCGTTTATTACAATCAATGGTGGAATATTTGAAGCAGAAAATACAAATACAATAAATACTGAAGGAACTGATTTAAAAGTAACTGGTGGTAAATTTATAACTAATGTAAGTAGTAATGGAAATTATGGAATATACTGCTATAACTCATATTGTGATATCAAGAATGCAACAATTGAATCAGAAAGAGCATCGGGTATATATATTGAATCAAATAGCCAAAAATCATATATTGAAAATTGTAACATTTATGCAAATCATTTAAATGCTTATGGTATTAGAATAATAAATGGAACAGTTGATATTAATAATAATACAATTAATACTCCAAGAATATCTTCATATGGAATATACTTGGATAGTAACTGGGCAGATAGAACAGCAGTATTAGAAGGAAATACAATTAATTCAGGAAATATTGGTATCTACCTAGGTGGAGCAAATAACTATAAATCAAACTTAACTATAAATTCAGGTTACACTTATGGCGATACATATGGAATATTTGAAGAAGGCCAATATGCAAAATTAATAATTGGTTCAGAAGATAGTACATCAATAACAAATCCAGAAATAAAAGGAAAAATATGTGCCGTTCATAAAGTATCTGGAAGTTCAACATTCTACTCAGGTAGATTAGTTGGAACTTCATGTGGTTATGATAAAGATTTCAATGCTATTAAATCAAGAATGGAAATTTCAACAGATGAAGAAATACCACTTGAACATCAAAATTCAAAGACACAAAGTGTTATAACATCATCTGCAAATCCGGAACCAGAACAACCAAAAGAAGGAGATGGACATGCAAGAATTACATATATAGGAGAAACAACAGCTGCATGTGAACAATATGAAACCACAGACTTTGATTATAAAGAACGTGAAGAGATGATGACAGTAAGATGTAGTGGAAAATACAAACTTGAAGTATGGGGAGCTCAAGGTGGTTCATATAATGCAAACTCTGTTGGAGGATTTGGTGGATATGCTAAAGGTGAAATTGACTTAGTAGAAAATGAAGTTCTATACATAAATGTTGGTGGTAAAGGAACAAATGGTAGAGCAAGTAACAACAATATCCCAGGAGGATATAATGGTGGTGGAGATGCTAATTCTAAAAACTCAAATACTTATATATCATCTGGAGGAGGAGCAACACATATTGCTACTACTTCAGGACTACTTTCAACACTAGAAAACAATAAAGATAAAATCTTAATTGTTGCTGGTGGAGGAGGAGGTTCAGTATCAAGTTATACACGCGGAGGTTCTGGTGGTGGATATATCGGAGGCAAAGGTGTATATACTAGTGAGTCATCATACACTGGTTATTATTCAACAGGAGGAACTCAAACTGAAGGTGGATACTTCGCCGATGATACAAGATATGGAAGAGGAACATTTGGTAAAGGTGGTACAGCAGCTTCTGCAAACACAAACTTCTACGGAAGTGGAGGTGGAGGTGGTTACTATGGTGGTGCCGCTTCAATGCATGATACCAATGGAGCTGGTGGAGGTTCTGGATATGTAAGCAATCAAAGAATCACTAATTCATTAATGATTGGTTATAAAGTACAGGAAACACCAAGTAGTAATGTAGTAAACTACTTAACTGAAAAAGAACCATTCTTAAAAGTAAATGATGAACTATTTAGTTCAATGAATGAAGCTGTAACATATATTGATGAAAATCTAAATAAAGTTGGTACAATTCAAGTAATAAAAAATGCTGAATCAAGTGAATCAACAATTATTGAACAAGACCAAAATATAACAATAGATTTAAATAATAAAATACTTACAACAACACAATTTATTACAAACAATGGAACATTAACAATAACAGATTTATCCGAAGAAAAAGAAGGACAAATAAAGTCCCCAATAACACAAAGCATAAAAAATAATAAAGATTTAATTATCTCAAATGTAACAATTGATGCAACTGGTTTTACTGCAATTAATAATACAAATGATAAAGCAGCATCAACTACAATTACAAATAGTACAATCAAAGGACAAGTTGCGGTAACAATGACACAATACCATACATTTAATGCAACAAATTCTACATTTGAAACAGTTGGTAATTCATTTGATATAACAAATAGAAGCAATGTAGTTACTTTAACAAACTGTACAGTAACATCAACAACTGCCTATGCATTTAATAATAACTATGGACATACAAATGTTAATTATTATAATAAAATTAATTTAATAGGTGGAACTTATACTGGTAAAACACATGGTATTTATATGAATACTGCATTAACTACAATTAGTGGAGCAAAAATAATTACAACTGCCACAAATGAAATTTATTATGCATTGTATCTAGTAAATACTGGCCCAATTGTTACAGTAAATGATGATACAGAAATAGTTGCAGAAAATGCATCAGGAATTTATGAAGCATCTAATCTTGTTATTGATGGTGCAAAAATAAATGCTAAAACATATGGTATTAGATACCCAGCAAATGGAAGTAATGTTACAGTATCAATTAAAAACATTGAAATTACATCAGATAATTATGGAATATTAGTAGATGATTATGATTATGGTGGAACTCAAACATTTGATATTGAAAGTGGAACAATCTATGGTAAAAATTACGGTGTAAGCCTTAATTGCTCAAAAATGGAAATGACATTTGGAAATAATAATGAAACATTTACAACAGAAACACCAGTAATTGAAGGTGGCATTACAGGATTTGTTCATGGAAAAGGAAAAGCTAATTTCTATAGTGGTAGATTTATAGGAATAGAAGAAAGTTACACTAATTCATTCAATAAATTGAGAAAAGGAAAAACAATTTATACATTTAATCAAATTGTTGATGAAGATGATCCAACAACTACAAAGAAAGTTAGTTATCTAACTGATAAAGATGACTTCTTACAAGTTGGAGATGATCCAGAAAATACATATAATACCTTTGAAGATGCTATTGCATCAATTACAAATACAACCGAAACAATAAAAGTATTAAATGATAATTCTGTATATGAATCAATCACAATACCTAGTGGTAAAAATATCACTATTAATGTAAATGATAAGAAATTAACTTTAACTCAAGAAATTACAAATAATGGAACATTAACAATTCAAGGAACAACTAGTAAAGAAGATAATTTACTTGACAATATTAAATCGGATGGAATCATCAATAATGGAACTTTAACTTTAGATAAAGTTACATTTAAATCTCCATCAACTACAATAAAAGCAAATCAAAATACAAATCCAATAACTATAACAAACTCTTCATTATCAGGAAATACTGTAATTCAAATTGAAAAGAATCAACTAGTAACAATAGATAATACTTTTATTAATTCAACAGGTACTGCAATTAATCAAACGTTAAATGGAAATACAGTAATTGTATCAAATAGTAAAATAACTGCAACAAGTGTGGGACTATACATAAGAACAAATGGAATACTTAGATTGAATAATTGTGATATATATGGAGGAAGTTATGGTATTCATGCTCCAATGAGTAAAGGAGAACTTGAAATAACAAATAATACTCAAATAAATGGTGGAGATATTGGTCTATATCATAATAGTAATAATGGTACTCCAAATCAAACAATATTAAATGTGTCAGACTCTAGTATTAGTGGATTAAATTATGGATTATATAATAGAGGAGCCATTCTTACTTCAACAAACTCAACATATGAAGCATACACTGGTAATAAAGATAGATACTCATTAGTTTGTGAACAATATTCAACATGTAATTTAAATTCAGGAACAAACATAAAATCTGAAAGCACAAGTGGTTTATATATTAATTCATATTATCCTACAACAATGACGGACTCAGAAATAAATGTTGAATTGTCAAATGGATATGGAATATATCATTATTATGGAACCCTAAATATAAATGAAGGAACAGATATAAAAACTAATGGATATCAATCTTATGGATTATATCAATCAGTAAATGAGTCAACAACGAATGTAAATGGTGGAAGTATTTATTCTAAAAATATTGCTGTATATCTAGGTTGTGATAATAATAACACTAGAAAATTCAATTTAAATACAGGAACAATAATTGGAGAAACATATGGAATTAGTCAAACATGTGGAAATACTACTACAACAATAGGTAATCTTGAAAATGAAGTATCAATTACTAATCCAACAGTAGAAGGTGGATTAATAAGTATTAATAAAACAGCAGGTATCGTAAACTTTTACTCTGGATTGTTAAAAGGATATGTTAAAGGAAATCCTGAAACAATCGATGGTGTAAGAGAAGGATATGAAATATTTGATGATCAAGATGAAGCTCAATTATATATTAAAGCTCAAAAAACGTATAGTACAACAACATCATCAGAAACAGCAACAGCTAATACAGCAAAAGAAGGAAATGGATATGCCAAAATAACATATGAAGAATATGATACATCAATAGATACAACAAGTGAAACAACTGTATCAAATATACAAGATGCATATTTAAATAATACAACATATAATATTGCATACTCTGGTGAAGAACAAGTGATAACAGTACCAAAAACTGGAACATACAAACTTGAAGTATGGGGAGCTCAAGGAGGATATAGAAATAATGTTTCTAACGGTGGACACGGTGGTTATTCATCAGGATTAATAAGTCTACCAGCAAAAACTAGACTATATGTTTATGTAGGAGGTTCTGGTAAATCAGGTGGAACAAAAGGTGGATTTAATGGTGGAGGTAGAAAGTCTTCATTCCCAGGTGGAGGAGGAGCTACTGATATAAGAATAAATTCTGATTCACTATATGCCAGAGTAATTGTGGCCGGAGGTGGAGGTTCTGAGGGAGCTCCAAGTAAACCAGGTGGATATGCTGGAGGTTTAACAGGACAATCAAGAAATGAAAACTATGGTTCTGGTGGAACTGGTGGAACACAAACTGCTGGTGGAACATATCGAGCAACATTTGGTTCAGGTGGTTCAGGAACGTATGCAAGCGGAGGTTATCCAGGTGCCGGAGGCGGAGGCTGGTACGGCGGTGGAGGTGCAAACCCAGATGGTAGTGGAGACGACGACCGTGGAGGCGGTGGTGGTTCAGGTTACGTTTATACTGAAGAAACTGCTGCTAACTATCCAGACGGATGTCTATTAAATAGTAACTATTATCTAACAAATACTGAAATATTTGCAGGAAATGAATCATTTAAAGATCCAAAAGGTTATCAAGAAACAGGTCATACAGGTAATGGATATGCAAAAATAACATATATTGGTGATGAATTGGCAACAGATGAATATCAAATAAGCTTAACTACACAAGTTGGAACAATTGCAAATGACACATTAACATATTCACCAAATGAACCATTAGGGAACATACCATCACCAGTAATCGATACAAACAGTTATGAATTTGCTGGATGGTATATTGATGAAGGATATACAAAGAAAGTATCATCAACAACAACTGTTAATTCAGATGCATTACTATATGCAAAAGTAAATCCAAAAGAGGCATATTGTACATCAATTCTTGGTGAAGAATATAATTATGGATTCACTGGAACAGAACAATCAAAAGAAATTATATGTCCAGGAAAATATAAATTAGAAGTATGGGGAGCAGAAGGCGGATCATCATCATATAACACATTCTCTAATATTGGAGGAAAAGGTGGTTATACGACAGGAGAAGCACTTTTAAGAACTCATGAAAAAATTTATATACATGTTGGAGGAAAAGGTGGTAGTGTAGACTATCAACCAGCATCAGGTTCATCAAATTATACATTTGACGATAATAATGGCTACAATGGTGGAGGATATGCAGTTATACATACAAATAATAGTGCTCATGCCGGTGGAGGTGGAGCAACTCACATCGCAACAAAACGAGGACTTCTAAACGATTTAGCATACTATAAAGATAATGTCTTAATTGTTGCTGGAGGTGGAGGAGGAGCTTCAACTCACAAAAACTATCCAGACTACTCTGGAGACGGAGGTTCCGGTGGTGGAAACATTGGAGGTAGTGGAATTACCTCAAGTAATAAATGTTATAACTATGGAACAGGTGGAACACAAAACTCAGCAGGTTCTTATGTAGTATGTCAAAGCGATGGACAAGATTATCGTGGTGAAAATGTTCCAGATATAGCTGACTTTGGATCAGGTTCAAATTACAAAGATAATTTTGTTTCAGGTGGATATTCATACTCCGGAGGTGGAGGGGGATACTATGGTGGACAATCAGGATGGCATGCTCCAGGTGGAGGAGGTTCTGGTTATGTCGCAATTAGTAAACTAGAAAACACTGCCATGTATGGATATAATGTTGAAGAAGCATTTACTGATAACAAGAGCAATATCGCATATCTAATTGAAAAAGTAGAATTTATTGTTAATTTAACAACAAATGAAAGATACTTGAACTTACAAGATGCAATAGATGATGCAAGTAATAATGATACATTACAATTCATTGCTGATGACTTTATCTCATATCAATTATCAATTCCAGGAGATAAAAAGATAACTCTTGATATGAATGGATTTAACATTATAACATCAAAATCAATAGTTAATAATGGTAATTTAATAATTACAAATTCCAAAGAAAATTCAACATCAAAAATCACAAACAATGCCTCAATTACATTATTTATGAATAATGCTACATTAAACTTAAATAATATTTCAATTGCTGCATATACAGGAATTGAAAATGCAGCAAATTCAACAATCACATTAAATGATGTAATAATCAATGGAAGAAATTACGGTATCAATAATAATGGAATTATGACACTTGAAGGATCTAATATATATGGAACAAATTATGGTGTTTATAGTAATTCTCAAAGGTTAGAAACAATTAATAACACTCAATTACGTTCAACATCAAACGCATATTATAAATACAATACTGGTACAACAACAATTACAGATTCTACAATAATTGGTCAACTTAATAATTCAAGAACAGGTCTTCCACTTGATATTACAGGTACTGTAATAGAAGGATTTATAAGAAATAACGGAACAACATCTATTACAAATAGTGATATTCATTATACAACTACTGGAAACAATGAAATATTAATTCAAAACTATGGAATCTTAACATTAGATAACAATGATATACTTTATAAATATACAAATACATATACAAGCAATCATTCTCTTACTGAATTACAAAATCAAGGAACAGTTAATTCAAATAATAATGATTATTCAATAATATTTGACTACAATAATACAGGATTATTTACTACAAGAAGTAAATACTTATATGGAATTTATAATTATGGATTATTTAATTCAACATCAGATACAGTTACAACAAGAGGTGGAAATAATATGTATGGTATTTATAATAATAGTAGTAATAATTCAACTATGACTGATGCAACTATTTCAGTAGATAAAGGAGCAAATCAATCATTTGGTATTTACAATGAAACAGGATTATTTACATTTGATAATGCTACAATAACATTAACAAATACAAATCAAGGATATGGTGCTTATATGTATAATGGTGGAACAGTAACAGCTAAGAGAACAAATATAACAGTTTCTGATATGACAACAACAAATAATAATTATCCATCATATGGTGTTTATGGAGAAAAAGGAACATTTATCTTGGAAAGTGGAGGCATTTCATTGTATAATAATAAAAACTCATATGGTATTTATTTGAATACAGTTAATGCAACATATACACAAGGTATCTATGACGGACGCGGTACAGATGCCGCAGATGTTTCAATAACAAATCCAAGAATATCAGCAATTGGTACAAATACAGGTATCGGTGTTAGAATGGGTGATGGAACATTCAACTTCTATGATGGATACATCACAGGATCAACATCACCAAGACAAGCTGGAGATATTACATCATCAACAGATTTGAACTATCAAGTAAAAACTGAACATGATGATGAGTCAGGATATGATTATTGTATCCTAGAATATAATAAATAATTAGGAGGCAACATGAAAAAGTTTATTAAAAATTTAAAAAATAATATATCTAAAATTTTTAAAAAAATAAAAAATTCAAAAAGATTGAAAAAGGTAACAGAAAAGACAAAAGAGTTCATGCTTCATATTACTGACAAAGAATATCTAAAAGAAAACATAAGAATAGTTATACTAGGAATATTAGTTTTAATATTCCTAGTAACTATCATTGTATATTTGATTATTTCAAAAAATATTTCTAAGATTGAAGAAGAAAAAATAAATAAAGAAACAAGAGAATATGCAAACTATATTGAAGATATTGTAGATATTAAATCAAAAGATTTAGATAAGTATATAATTTACACTTTAGATTATTACGATAATGTTAATGGAATAAATGAATTAAACTCTGCAGAAATATCTGAATTCTTAAATAATAGTCTTAATAAAAAAGTAAAAGAAGAAGATGTATTAAACTTTGGAGTAAATCCAAATATGGTAGAAAGAAATATAACTTTTGATGCTTCAACTAATAAATATAAATTAAATGAAGCAAAACTAGATAGACAATCAATTGCTAAAAATGAAGTTATATATTATCGTCAAAAGAAATTACGTAAAATCAATAAAAATAAATATAAAATTACTTATGAAAAATACATTATAAAAGATCCATATGCAGTATTAGACTATTTCCTAGAAAGAAATAGACAAGATAAAGGACAAGAACAAAAAGATGGAACAATGCAATATGATATAGTTGATATTTCTGAAATGAAAGAATATCTAATTACTGGTGAAGTATCTCATTTAAAACATTTCTTAAATCAAAACGAAAAAGAAATGAAGAAATTTGCTAAAAAATCTGGTAAAATAAAAATAACTTATGTAATAAATGATCATAACGAAGTAAAAGTATATAAAGTGAAATAAGGTGTTAGGATGAAAGACAGATTAAAAAAAATATTAAAAAAAGTAAAATCTCTATTCCAAAAGAAAAAGAGTCCTAAAGAATTAATAAAAAGAATTATTAGTGATAAAGGATTACTTACTAAAATATTAATTGGCGTATTGATTTTAATAATAATTATATTTATATTAAACACTTTAGTATTTAGTAGACTTGAAAAAGTAAAAATTAATGAAGTAAATAATAAGTTAGCAAATTATTTAGATGAAGTAGTTTTATATCCAGATGATGAAGGAAGATACATAAATTTTGCAATAGAATATTTATATAATACAACTGAAAAGAAATCATATAAGTTTGATGAAGTATTAGATATAATTAATGATACATTTGCTCTTGATTATACTGAAAAAGACTTAGAAAAAATTGGTATAACATTACAAATGGCTAATAAAGGAATTATTATTGAAGGTAATAACCACGAATATATCTATAACAACAAAAAAACAAGAGCCGATATTGCAAATACTCCTGTTGTAAAATTCTATCCAACATCTACAAAAAGAGTAAGTTTAAATACTTATAAAGTTACATATGAAAAATATGTAGTAGATAACCCTTATGCTATACTAAACTACTATGAGGATTTAAATCTAAAGGCAAAAAAAAGATATGATACTACAGATATAGTTGAATACCTAAAAGGAAATCAAAAGATGAATGTTATTAAGGATTCAATCAATAATAAAAACATTGAAAAGTTTGGTAAAATTGATGGTCATATTACAGTAACATTCGTTGTAAAAAATAACAAAGTATTAATAAAAAAAATAGGATAATCATTTGATTATTCTTTTTTTTTAGAATTAAGTATGATATTATTACATTATGATAATAGGTGAGAATATGAAAAAAAATAGGAAAAAAGAAAATAATGCATTTACAATTGTATTTATTATGTTATTGATATTAGTGTCAATTGCATATGCATCACTTGCACAAAATCTTGGAGTAAAAGTAACTAAAGGAGGACAAAAAGAAGTAATAGTTCAAGAACCAATTTCAGAACCAACACCAGTTCCAGAACCAACACCAGAGCCAGAACCAACTCCTGTAAAGCCTCCAAAAAAACCTCCAAAAGAACCAACACCAGAGCCAACCCCTGATCCAGAACCACCATCACCAAGACCACCAATCATAAAACCACCAGTTGAACCTAGTGATATTGATTGGATAATTGAATTTGAAAACATAAAAGAATTAAATGGTTCAGTACGAGCAGTTTCACCAGCAACAATTGATTCAACAAAAATGAATATTGATTTTTCAATTGTATTAAAAGAGCCAGGACAGTATTATGCATTTACTGCTGATGTAGTAAATAAAGGTACAACGGATGCAGAAATATATAACGCTATATATTCTGGACTTACAGCTCAACAAAGAAGATTTTTATCATTCACAGTTAAATATAATTATGGAACAAATATCAATGTTGGTGATACCTTATTACAAGGAGAAACAAAGAAAATAAAAGTTATAGTTAAATTTAAAGATGATGATATAGTAGCAGCCGACTTGCCTAAAACACAACAAACACTAAATCTGTCTTATAAGATTACGTATGTAGAAAAGGAGTAGATAAAGATGAAAGAAGAAAAAAATCTAATTTATAGTTTATCAATCTTAGTTTATGCATTAATCTACTTCCTAATACTAGTAAGATTTTTACCAGGGGTTGCCGCATTACTAAGCTGTGTATTTATTTCAGTATTAACATTTATAAAGTATAAAAAATATAAATTTCCAAAAGAAAAAAATATATCTAAAAATATAAAAAAGAAAAGTTTAATTTATGTTTCGGTCGCAATATTTATCTATTTCACTGTAATATTTATTTTAGGTTTAATTACTGGATATAGATTATCTGCATATTCTCATTCAATTATTAAAATACTTAAACATACGCTATTTCCATTTATCTCAATTGTAGTTTTAGAAATATATAGGTATATTTCAATTAATAATTATAAAGAAAAGAAAAATATCTTAATAGAAACAATATTAATAATAATATTTGATGTAGTACTACATTTCTATCGATTAGATGGTACATTAGTAGATTTATTTATATTTTCATCAGTTATAGTACTACCATTAATAATAAAAAATATATTATTAAACTATATTACTAAAAATATAGGAATTAAACCATGTCTAATATATGTTTTACCATTAGGGTTATATACATATTTTATACCAGTATACCCAGATTTAGGAAATTATTTAACTTGTATTGTTAATATGACTTTACCAGCATTTGTATATATTTATTTAAATAGAATGTTAGTTGAAGAAGATGATATAGAACAACTAGAAGCTGATACTAAAAAAGACAAAAAGAAAAAAACAATAAAAAAGGTATTAAGAGTAATACTTGATACAATACTAGTAATAGTATTTACAATATTTATTGCACTTATATCTGATCAATTTCCATATCAATTAGTTGGTGTAGAAGAAAGTAATATTACACCAATTGTTGAAAGAGGAGATGCAATAATAATATATAAAAACATTCCATATGATGAGTATACAACAGGTAATATTATTGCTTACAAAAATGGAAAAAAGATAATTATTGATATTATTTCAAAAATAGAAATGGATGAGGTTGGAGAACCACATATTTATGTAAAAAAAGAAATAAAAGATAATAAAGTAGTTAAATTTACAGAAATAACAGAAGATTCAATGATAGGTGTATATGATAATATAAAAATCAAAAAAATTGCCTATCCAACAATTAAATTTAAAGAATTTATAAAGGGTGACGTAAATGAAAAAAAATAAATCACAATTCGAAAAAGACGTAGAAAAGATTTTAAAACCTTACTATTATCTTTTAGTAGAGGTAGAAAATATACCTAATATGAATGATAAAACAATTGTAAATACAAAATCATTTAATGATATTTTGAATGTGTGTAAAATAATTCATAAGCCTATTTATTATATTGCAAAAAAAACAGCATATAATTTCGTATTATTTGATAAGAAAAACGCATATTTTTATACATTAAAAAACACTGATGAAGTAAGTTCATTATTAGATACAAATGTTGATGTAGAATTATTAAGTGAAACAATAAGGTTTATGCCAATTAAAGATGATGAAGAAATTTTGTAAAGTAAAAAAAGTTTAAAAATATACTATACAAACAATTTAAATATGATATAATTAATATGATAAAAAATAAAGATAGGAGTAAAGTGAGATGGAAAGAAAGAGTATCGTAAAGAAAAGACATATGTCATTAGTACTAATTTTATTACTAATTGCAGGAATCGGTATCGGATATGCAGCATTAAATGCTACATTACAAATTAATGGTACAACTACTATTAATGCAGTAACTTGGGATGTTCATTTTGAAAATGCAAAAGCTACAGATAATGCAAATGTTGAAGGAACTGTTACAATTGATTCAACTGATACAACTAAAGCTACTTATACTGCTACTTTAGCTGAACCAGGAGACAAATATGAATTTACAATTGATGTTGTAAATAAAGGTACTGTTGATGCTAAATTATTAAGTAGTGAAATTCAAGAATTAACTGATTCTGAAAATGTTGTAGTAAATTATGCTGTTAATGGTATTCCAGCAGATGGTACAAAATTAGATAAGAAAACTAATGATACAACATTTGGTAAATATACAATTACTGTAACAATGGAATATGACCATGATATTGAAGCAGCTAACTTACCAAAACAACCAATGACAATTTCTAAAACAATCAAATTAAATTATGTTCAAAATCAATAATAGAATGTAATATAAAAAGCATAGAAAACTATGCTTTTTTTTATGCAAAAAAAACTAAAAATATGTTGATATTTTATTGATAAAAAAAGTCAAAAATGATAAAATTAAATAAGAAATAATATGAAAGATTTTGTATTGTGTAGTTG
>ENA-UPXM01003587-UPXM01003587.1-activated-sludge-metagenome-genome-assembly--contig:-NODE-3587-length-16720-cov-61.412481_pt1 | contig 16720 bp, 18 predicted proteins | sample MGYA00238178_ERZ772708 | MGnify/ENA primary metagenome ERZ772708 (study PRJEB29002, sample SAMN05720212) | activated sludge metagenome | isolation source: anaerobic digester from wastewater... | reverse complement strand
CTTCTTCCAGTATGTCGGTAAATATCGTGTAATCGAAAATTTCTCCCAAATCCAAGGGGTTTTGATGCGCGATTACCCGTGTGTTATAAATAGTTTTGAGCTTTTCTAAAAAAGATTCGGGAAATGGTTTCATTTCAAATCCGAATTTGGCGCAGGCGTCCGCGGTCAAAACGGCGTGCCCACCGGAACGGGAAAGAACAGCGACACGCCGCCCCTTCATGAGCGGAAGCCCGAGGATTTTTACGGCGTTTATTAAATTGATTTCATCTTCCACCCTGATTATCGCGGCTTGTTTAAAAGCCGCGTCCGCCACGTCATCGCTGCCGGAAAGAGCCGTTGTATGGGATTGGGCGATTTTTTCGCTTGCCTGACTGCGGTTGGATTTTAAAACAATAATCGGCTTGGGGGAGCGCATGGCCAGATTAAAAAAATCTCTGCCGCGCTTGAATCCTTCCAGATACGCCGTGATTATTTCGGTTTTCTCGTCTTGTAATAAATATTCCAGAAAATGCGTTTCATCGAGTTGCAGTTTGTTGCCGGTGGCCACAAATTTTCCCGGCGTGACGCCGTATCCGTAAAAAGAACGAAGAAAGGTTCCTCCCACGCCGCCGCTTTGAACGATGAGCGCCACTTTTCCCGCCTCTGCCGGAATATTGCTGAAGAAACCGAAGGGCATCATCATTTTGATGTCAAAATTTATTGTCCCCACACAGTTGGGACCGATAACCTTCATGCCGTATTTATCGGCGATTTGCGCAACTTCTTCTTCCAGTGTTTTTTCTTGCCGGGAATATTCGCTGAAACCGCCTGATTCGATAACGACGTGAGTGATCCCTTTTTCCCCGCAGGCACGCATCAGAGGAGGAATTGTTTTGGCCGGAGTAAGAAAAATGGCCACGTCCGGCGTTTCGGGTAGCTCCATAACATTTTTATAAATCTTAATGCCATTGAGCTCTCCTTCCTGAGAGCCGATGCCGTATAGTTTGCCCTGATATCCGTTTTGTAAATTATTAAGTAATACGATATTCGCCAGCTTTTTCTTGGTGGCGGAGGCTCCAAAGACCACCAGAGAACGCGGATAGAAAAACGTTTCCATCTAAAAAACTGCCTTTAAGCAAATCGGCCGAAAAAAAAGCCCCTATTTGATGCAAATCCAGCCGGTTGATTATCTCTATCTGCCGCACCTAAACGCTTTAGTCAGGATGCCCCTCGCGCGAAAACAGAAGTGGGGGGCACCCTGACCATAAATTGAATTTTTACGAAGATTAACGGCCTTGGAAATTGGGCGGTCTTTTTTCCAGGAAGGCTTTGGCGCCTTCTTTGAAATCTTCCGTAAACTGCAGCGCTTTGCTGGCGGCGGCTTCGATTTTCATAACGCCGTCATAGAGATTTGTTTCCAGCCCCAGACGCACGGCTTTCATGATTTCGCGCTGCGCGACAGGAGCGCCGGCAGCCAGTTTCTTGGCCAGCTTTTTGGCCGTTTCCAAAACTTCAGCCTGTGGCACAACCTTGTTTAAGAGACCCAGCGTCAGGGCTTCTTTCGATGACATGAAATCACCCGTCAACATCAGCTCTAAAGCTTTGGTTTTGCCGATGAAGCGCGGCAGGCGCTGCGTGCCCCCCCAGCCGGGGTTCAGGCCGAGCTTCACTTCGGGCAGTCCCAGAGTCGCTTCTTCCGCCATGATTCTCAGATGGCAGACACAGGCCAGTTCTAAACCGCCGCCGTAAGCGCCGCCCTGCATAGCGGCGATAACTACTTTGGGATAATTTTCAATTTTGAAATAAATTTCGTTGCCGTTATATTTGGGAACGTTTCCGGCTTGAAGGCTGGCAAATTCGGTAATATCCGCACCGGCGGAAAATAATTTATTACCGCTGCCGGTAATGATGATGACACGCACGGAATCATCATTTTCACATTTTGCCAAAAGATCGTCCAGATCCCTCAAAACACCCTGTCCCATAGAATTTGCCGGCGGATGATTAATGGCCGCGATGACCACCATTCCGTCTTGTTCCACATTTAACTTCTCATAATTAAAAGCCATTTTTCTTTCTCCTTTAGGTTTATTTAAAAAAAGACCATTTTTGAAACGTGATTATAAGAAGGACGCCATCTTGTGTCAAGAAGAAATGGCAGAAAGAAAATTTTGCAATAAATGATTAAAAGTTAATTATATACTGTTTGAAAAACAGTTAATAAGATAACCTGCAAATCAAAAAACCAACGCTTTCTGTTGATAATATGGTTGTTTTTCAGAATTTTTTACACGATAATGCATAAAATTTTGCAGAAAAGATAGATATAAGTGATATGGAAAAATTATCTAAAAAAGTTTTGGTGGCGATGAGCGGCGGCGTGGATTCTTCCGTCGCGGCGCTATTGCTTTGCGCGGCGGGTTATGATGTGACAGGCGCGACGATGCTTTTGGGTGTGCATCAGGCGCAAAATCAGCACGGGCGTTTCGCTGACGAAGCCGTTGCGGATGCGGCCGCTGCTTGCGCCCAATTGCGCATTCCTCATTTGATATTTTCTTTTGCCGATTTAATGGAAGAAAGAGTAATTGGTAAATTCATTGAAGAATACAGCCGTGGCCGCACGCCCAATCCCTGCGTGGATTGCAACCGCTATTTGAAATTCGGCGCTCTTTTGGGAAAGGCGCGTGATCTCGGCTTTGATTATCTGGCTACCGGTCACTACGCGCGTATTGAGCAAAAAAACAACTTCTGGCATTTGTTGCGGGCAAAAGATAAAAGTAAAGATCAGAGTTATTTCCTCTACACAATTCGTAAAAATGATTTGCCTTTTATCCTGTTTCCGCTGGGGAATTTAACCAAAGACGAGGTTAGGGAAAAGGCAAAAAAAGCCGGTCTGCGCGCGGCAAACAGAAAAGAAAGCCAGGATATTTGTTTTGTGCCTGATGGAGATTACAGCCGTGTTTTTTCTGAGCGCGGCCTGAGTGCCGCGCAGGGAGATATTGTGAATACGGACATGGAGGTTCTGGGACACCATCGCGGCATTATTCATTACACCATCGGTCAGCGCGGCGGATTGGGAATAAGCGCAAAAAAGCCGCTCTACGTTTTGGCACTCAACAAAAGAGATAATCTCGTTGTTGTTGGCCAAAAGGAAGACCTGCTGGCGTCCGGTTTAATTGCGAGTGATCTGAACTTACTGGTCGAATCTTTACCATTGCGCGCAAAGGCAAAGATACGCTATCGAAAAAAAGAAGTACCCTGCATGGTAACTAGAAAGGATGAAAAACTACTCGTTGTTTTTGATGAAACTCAGGAAGCGATTACACCCGGCCAGGCAGTTGTTTTTTACCATGACGAAGAAGTCTTGGGTGGTGGGGTAATTGACGACGTTATTCGTAAAGGACAACAAACTAAATAAAGCAGAGCAACCGGGTAATGCGCTAAATGAAAAAACATACGATCTTTTTTATCATATTTATCTTGATATACTCATGCTTTTTCTTCTGAAGAAATTATTTTTTTGATAAAGACCTTTTATAATAACACAATGAAACAGAAATAATTTTCAGAACAAGGTTTTATTTTGAGATTTTTGTTTCCCTATTATTCCACTTTACAGTTCACATTCCTTTCCATCTATTTACGATAAAAATCATTTATTTAGATTCAAAAAATGACCTCCAATTTTGGGACTAAATAACAGTAGGACGGGATAGAATAACGCTAACCATACTTATTCATCCCCTCAATAATCATCTCACTTTTGTTGACAGGTGTGGTAAACATCAGTTCACAATTTTTCTTTGAAGGATATACCCTCTCGACATTTCATGACAAAATTATTTTTAGCCACCAATAAAATTGATATGGCATACTCTCTCTACAATGGATGACGATTCCACAGGTAAATCTGTATTATATCTTGAACCACTCTCATGATTTGCGCTGGATATCCATACACATAAATAAGATCTGAGTCAGTAAAAGCTTCACCCAATAGAAAGAAACAAAAACCCACTTCTTTTCTATTCAATTCCAAATGTTCACTTTTTTCTGCCTTCATTATCATCCCTAATTTTTCTTTCTGCAATTTCCTTTTTTTGCAATAACCCTTACCCTTAAAAAATTTAAGTCGAGTACTATGGTTGGGGGATTCCTTCCAAAAGTACCGTGCACTGACCAGCAATGAATGTCTCTTGGCCTCATGCTGAGAATAAATTCATATTTTCGCACTATTGGGGCAATTTATATCTAGCGTTTCTGAAAACTTAACCCGAGAAGGATACCTCCCTCTTTTCATTATTTATAATTATTGTATATATTTCTTTATCTTAACACATATCGCTTTCATTTATCGTCAGGAGCATTATGGTATCCTTTCAATCTCCGACTTAAAATCAATCTTATGATTTTATAGCTGCTCACAGATATTTTCTCCTTCTCCATCCGTGATGGTTCTTTAACACTAGTCAACCATTATGGCTCCACCATTCACACTTAATATTTGACCCGTTATAAAATTAGCCGATTCAGAAGACAAAAATAAAACTGCATCAGCGATTTCTTCCGCTTTTGCGTAACGTTTAAATGGTGTCATGTCTCTTCTTCTTTCCATCTCTATTGCAACTTTCTCATTCATCCTCATACCGGTTCTAACTGCTGGCGTGTCCGTTGGACCTGGAGAAATCGAATTCACGTTAATTTGATAAGGTGCTAAAATAACCGCCAAAGATTTTGTAAAAGCAATAATGCCACCTTTTGCAGCAGCATATACAGCTTCCTCAGATGAACCTATTCTTCCAGCATCGGACGATATATTTACAATCTTACCCTTTTTATTCTTTATCATTTCCTCGCCAACTACCCGGCAACAGTAAATGCAACCCTTCAGGTTAACTGCAATCAAATTGTCCCATAATTCCTTTGTATTTTCGAAAAAAGGTTGCACAACATCCCACCCCGCATTATTAACTAGGATATCTACCCCACCGAATTCATTCAGGGTAACTGCCAACATTTTTTGTACCTCTTCATAAACAGTAATGTCTGACACTACTGCAATAGCCCTTTCTCCCATTTTGCTTATCATTTTCATTGTTTCTTTGGCCCGGTCTAATTGCCTATCGACCACAACAACTAGAGCTCCGCTTCTAGCATATTTAACTGCTATCGCTTGACCTATCCCCCTTCCTGCACCCGTCACAATTACAACCTTATCTTTAAAAATCACAGCAGACCTCCCTAATAAAATTTTATAGCTACGAAATACATAATGCCAAGACTAACTATCTACTCAACATAACCCTAGACATTCTTAATAATTTCCATTTGGCTATCGTTTTACTTGATAACGAGTAAATTGATTATTTTAATATTATAGGACACCTTTTTTGATACGTATTTTTTCAGTAATATTAAAATATGCAAATCTAGATATACCAAACAATTTTTTATATGTCGTTTTATGTTAATACATAACATTCATTATTTCGATCAAAAATTTTTTGATTTGCACCAAGTGTGATATCTTACTAATCAGCAGCTAAACACTCATGAAGATGATTTTGCAGTAAAATAGAGTCTCATATATAAGCATAGCATAAAAAGTTACATTCGTTATAATGATCACTCTTTCGTAAAGATACTCCTTTGCTCCTCTGGTTTTCTTTTTCCAATAATGATACAAGAAGTCATCCAATTATATTGGAACATATCCTTTAAGCAAGCAGTACCAAAAAGCTATTACTGAAAGCAAGCCATTCTATATTCCGCACATCACCCAGCCATTCATTGTATTGATTGCCTGCAGATAAAATTCTTAATTAAATAAAAATTTAATCATAAACAACCCCGGGCATTTGTTTAAATTCGGTTATTGTTGACTCCTGTCTTTTTTTCTCCTATATTAGAGATGTCGCGTACTGGTTTGATGATATTTTTTACCTTTAAACAAAACCTAGCCAAAATTCAAAGAAAGGCAGGGAAAAGACATGCTCAAAAAAATAATTATTATAGGGGCCTCTTTAATCGCCGCGTTTTTTTTATTTATCGCCATTGCCGGCATCATCATTATGCTGAAAGTGGACAAAGGTTTTATCGCCGCGCAAATGTCCAAAACATTGAACCGCCAAGTATCTATAGAAAATATAGATGTGAGCATTTTTTCTATTGTCTCGGGAATTGAAATAAAAGAGGTGGCCATCTCCAATTTCAAAACTCCCCAACAACTATCCAGTTTGCAGGGAAAACCGGTAGCGGCAAACGACGTTTTCGCCAGCATGGAAGCCCTGCGTTTTAAAGTCAGGTTCCTGCCCTTACTCAAAAGACAATTTGATCTCAAGGAACTTGTTTTGTATCAGCCGGTAATAAACCTTTCGCGCAACAAAGGGGGCGTGCTGAGCATAGACGATTTGCTGAAACCGAAAGATAAAAAACCACTCCAAGAACAAAAAGAACAAGTTAAAGAGCCCGCAAAGCCACTCAGTGCCGATAATCTGCCTATCGCCATTAAAGTGGGAGAAGTTGGCGTGAAAAACGGCACCATCAATTACTATGATGGCAAGCTCGGGCAGACTTTCCAGATTTATAAACTTGATACCTTGGCTTACGACATAAATGTTGATCCGAAAGATTTGGCAAATAAAGATGAGATTAAGTTAAAATTTGGGATGGGGCTCAAAACGGTCGGGCCGATGAAAACGGGCAGTGTGCAGAATTTCGATATCAAGATGGACGCTGTCGGGAAGCTCATACCTTTTGATTTAAAAACCCGCCTGCTGGAGCCGGAAGCGATTCTTCACCTTGCCATTCCGGACGGAGAAATTACCGGCCTGCAGATATTTAATTCTATCGCGACGATTCCCATTCTGGGTGATTATCTTGGGCAATATATTTCCTTTTTGAAAAGCAAACAGCAATGGAGTAATGCCCGGGAAAATGGCGTTGATTTGCTTTACAAAGCTGGCAATGCCAAGCTGACCAACGGGAAATTTATTCTTAAGGAAGCCAAATTTCTTTTTGACGGCGCGATGAATACCAACTCTAAAGCGTTGGATATGAATTTAAACATGATTATGCAAAAAGAAATTAACGACAAGGTGAAAGAAGGGCTGACCAAAAAAATAGACGCGGCGATTAAGAATCCAGAAGTCAAAAAATATACTGATACCAATCAGCTCGCTGAAGCCGCAATGCAACCCATGCTGAATAAGGATAATATGATCGACTTGAAATTTAAAGTCGGCGGAACGACTTCAAAAACAAATATCAGCCTGGTGCATCCGCAGCTTAATTCCCTGGGCAATATCGTGGCGAAATCCGCGGGCGGCATTTTAACGGGGGCGGGTGTCAAAGCCGGCAAGGAGCTCTTGGGAGAAGAAAGAGGAAAGGTGCTGGACGACGTTCACGATTTGTTTAAAAAGAAACAGTGAACGTGACGCGCCTGATTTTGAATAAATATTTTTTGTAATCGGGATTTTATTTTTTAGAATTTTCAGGAACAAGGATTACGCCTTCTTCCTGAAAAGTTTTTATATCTGATTTACTGTAACCAAGTTCTTTCAAAATGGCTTGAGTGTCATTACCCAAAGAAGGAGCGGGCATTCCTGGCTTTGCCGGCGTTCGTGAAAATTTAAGGGGCACGCCAAAACCTTTGATTTTTCCACAGGCGGGATGTTTTTGTTCGATAATCATATTGCGTGTCTGTAAATGATAATTGTTTTCTATCTCGGCAATTTCCACAACTGGTGTTAGGCAGATATCATGATCGGCGGCGGCGATAATCCATTCATCTCTGGTTTTTGTGAGAAACAGGGCGGAGATTTCCCCACGCAGCTTATCCGCCTCCTCCCCAACAACAAACTGTCTGTCCAACCATTCGGAATGCCGCATCACCTCACAAAAATTTTTCCAGAATTTTTCTTCCAAAATACCCAACGCAACGTATTTTCCGTCGGCACATTGGTAGACGTTATAGCAGGCCAGCCCCCCGGACAAAGCCGCCTGTCCCGCCTCCGGTAAAATTCCCACAGCCTGATAATGAGCCATTTGCAAAGTCATGAGCGGCAGAATAGCATCAAGCATGGAAATATCAACTTGTTGTCCCCACCCGGTTTTTTCTCTTGCCCAAAGAGCGCTCAGGCAGGCGATGATGGTCATGTACGCGCCACCGGCAACGTCCGCGATTTGCGCGCCGGGGATAACAGGACCAGTTTCCTTCGTGCCGGTTGAGGCAAGTATGCCGGAATATCCGATATAATTTATATCATGCCCCGCCTGCATCGCGTAAGGACCGTTTTGGCCATATCCCGTGAGGGAAACATAAATAATGTCTTTTTTTATTTTTCGGGCATTTTTGTAGCCAATGCCCATTTTATCGATAATACCCGGCCTGAATTGTTCGATCACGACATCCGCTGTTTTTACCAGCAAGAAAAAAAGTTCCACGCCCTTTTTTGTGCCGAGATTTATAGCGACGCTGCGTTTGGAACGGTTTACAGCCAGAAAACCCGCGGATTCCGTACGCAAATACGGAGGATAGTAACGCATATAATCCGGGTTATTAATATCTTCGATTTTTATTACTTCCGCGCCCATGTCTGCCAGCATCATCGTCCCTAACGGACCCGGATAAAGCCTCGTCAAATCCAAAATGCGAATTTTATCAAGTGGACATCTCGCTGAGCGTTTTGCTTTCTTCATTTTTTAGGCTTTTCTCCTTACAATACGTCATATTTCTTTAGAAAACCGCACTAATACTTATGATAATATATAAGATAAATCAAGCAGATGAGGAATTTATATCAATTGAATTAATTTAATAATTATGATAGTTAAGAAAATCTTTGTTGTCTCTGTATATTATCAAAATGATAAATAATCATAGGCAACACGTACATGGGTAAATATTTTTTTGCGCAAAACGGTTAAATGCGTCATTGAAGACTTTGTTCTGTCGCAAGGAATGTGATTGTATATTAATGAATAATAATTATCTCCGTGGTTTATGGCTGCTGTTAGTGGCGCTTGCCGTTTTATTGTTTACACCGTTTTGGCTTCAATCAGCTTGTGCTCTTTCTGTTTTAGATACATCTGACACCGTCCCCGCAGCGGCAATTAAACTTGTCAAGTTTTGTCAAGAACCGAAAAGCGAACTCGACGAGCATGCCGTGGCCACTCTCGTCGAATATGTACTAAAAAACAAGCCGATGAAAGAAGCGGCCCTTCCCAAAACATGGGAGGCCACCGGAGCTTATTATGAATTTGATACAGCGGTAAACTTTACCAATTTTCTCAAATACTCCTACAATAAACAAATTCCATCAGCGCTTACCAGTCCGACTTCGCTACGCTACTCTATATGGAACGGATCGTCAGCGCAGACACAAAAAATACCCGTTGACTGGAGTACGATATTACCGGCAACTAAACCCGTCGTTATCCGCGGAATGCAGCACGATGCCATTACACCGGATCTTACTACCGGTGTTTACTACGAATATGATTTACAGAGAACTTTTATTTTGCTCAGTCATAAAGGCAAACAAGTTCTTATTACCATCTCCAAACAAGTTGACAAGTCCAATATCGGCAAAAAAGGGGTAATCATCGGTAAAGATGATGAATGGAATTATTATTATTCGAACGAACCGGGTTCGGCTAAAACAGGTTTGGGCTGGGTGAAATCTTATATCTATGATTTTTTCTCCGTGGGGGTTTACGTGGAAGTTGGAACTTCTCAACCCATGGTGCGCAGCGGTATGTTCCAGTGGATTAGGGCAGGATGGTCTGGAATAAATTTTGCGCAAACAGAGCACATCATTATCGGAATGAAAAGGTACGCGCGTAATTTCAGATTAATTATGGAATCATCAAAACTACCATCAGTTGAACAAATTGCCTCCGTTTATCAGCGGCTTGCTGCTTTGCCCAGTTACGACTTAAAGCAAAAATATGCTGCTCTGCAGCAGGCTCAAAAATCATTAGCTGTTCAGAGCGGTAAAATCAGAGAAGGTCAAACAAAAAAAACTGACGCTTACGATAAAATACCCAAAGAACAGATAATCGAAGAGCTAATGTTGGAATATTTCAAAATAGCAATTGGTAAAAATTCTCTTATCGAGAAAAAACAGTTTCTGGCATTAATCGATTCTTAATATTTTCACTTCACCTTAATTTGCCGCCGGCATTATTTTGTGATTTGTCACATTTTCGTTATGCCAACACCTCTGGTTGACATGTCTGAGAGCTTGTCATATGTTCTTTTATCAAACGCCGAGAGGTGAAAATGACTGTTGCTCTATTGGATGCATCCACAGTAATTCTTCTGAGAAGAACCACAAATAAAGCAACTCCGAAATTTGAAGTTCTGATGGTGCTCAGAAACTCAAAAAGCGTTTTTGTACCAAGTGCTTACGTTTTCCCCGGTGGTAAAGTTGAGCGCGATGATTGTCTTCCGAACATAGAAAATTATTGCAATAAAGATGACTTGGTAAAGGCCAAGTCTGTCCTGGAAGAGATATCTTCGTCACAAGCGGCCTTAGGCATCTGGATTGCCGCCATACGGGAAACTTTTGAAGAGGCAGGACTGTTACTCGCCTATAAAAGCGATGGAACTATTCCTTCTTTCAGTCATGAAAAAACAGAACAGAAGCTACGCGAATACAGAACAGCTATCAACAACGGCAATTTCAAATTCGTGAATATGCTTAAAAAAGAAAATTTCATGCCCGCCTTCGACCGGCTGCACTATTTCTCTCATTGGATTACGCCGGAACTTTCCCCTCTGCGTTATGATACAAGATTTTTTGTTACCGAGATGCCAGAAAATCAAAATGCTTTGCACGATGGAGATGAAGTAATTAAGCACGTGTGGATAAATCCTGCGCAAGCGCTACAAAAATACAGCGAGCAGAAATTTTTTATGGTGGCACCTACCATTGTTACCTTAGAAGAGTTATGCCAGTTTGAAACAATCGAAGAGGTTATTGGATCGACAAAAAACAAAAAAGTAAAGGCCACTCTTACCCATATGACTTTTGAAAAAAATGAGATACAGGAACAAACGCCCGATGGCCGGATTTTTCGTGCTGTAATTACTTCCGATTAATTACAGCATGTTACGTATATTAAACACCATTCTATTGAAATACAATAAGGTTTTTTTACTTCTTATAATTGCATTGACAGGCAAAAAGTAAATTTTTATACTTCAATAAGCATTATTGCCTATCAATGAATAAGCAAAGAATTATGTATGAACCTTTTTTTGAATCACTAGATTTTTCAAACCACGGGCAGAGAATTTGCCACAACATGTGGCGGGATAACATATTCCAACCTTAGAAAGGGGGTTTTTATGGCGCAGAATTCACGGGAAATGAAGAAGAAAAAAGTCATTGATGTATTGAACAAAGCCAGAGCAATGGAACTTTACGCCATTCATCAATACATGAACCAGCATTATAATCTGGACGATATGGATTATGGAGATCTGGCCGCCAAAGTAAAGCTTATTGCCATTGATGAAATGCGTCATGCGGAGATGTTTGCCGAGCGGATTAAGGAACTTGGCGGCGAGCCGACGACAGAAGTTGACGGCAAAGTGATAAAAGCGCAAAAAGTCGACATTGTTTTTCCTTTTGACGCCAAACTGGAAGATGACACCATCGACGCTTATAATAAGTTCCTTCTGGTCTGCCGGGAAAACGGTGACAGCGTCAGCATGAAACTTTTCGAAACAATCACCGAAGAGGAGCAGGCGCATTTTAATTATTTTGATAATGTGACTGACCACCTCAAAAAACTCGGCGCCGCTTATCTGGCGCAGATTGCCGGCACACCCGCGGATACGGGGCCCCCGTCCAAGGGTTTTGTTACCGGGGGTGGAGCTCAATAAAGTATTCTAAAATCGTCATTTATCAAGAAAGAAACTGCCGCTTATTTCAGCGGCAGTTTCTTTCGGCAATATTTTTTTGTTCATTAATTTTTCTAGAATTAAAAGCATTACCGCTAGCCCGCGCGCGAAAAAGCAGCTAAGCAATAAATATAAGAGGCTTATAAATAATCCCATTCTAAAATTTTTAATTGATTCAGGTGAAACATACAGAGGAAACATATTATTTCCCAGCCTTCTTCTTTTTTAATTCGTTTTCTTTGAGTTTTATTTTTTGTTCGATATTATATATTTTCTTCACCAGCGTGGGCACGCCTCGGGCATCTTTTTTTAGAGACGTTTTTTCTTTAGAGAAATGCCGGTAGGCAATAGTTCCCAGCTTGCCTATTTCTTTGGCCATTTTGTGCTGCATGGTAACGATTTCTACCTGCGTGATGCCCATTTCCCCAAATTCTTTCGCTTTTTCGTATGTTTTTTTTGAAAGATCCAGACCTTTATCAAAAATCTCCCGCATAGTTATCTTGATATCCATGGGTGCTTTTTCCTTTCCTTCTTTGTTTCGCTTTTAACGCACTATATTAAAAATTTAAGATAATAAAAAGTAAATATTTTTGGAAGATATTAACTTTTGATTGTAATTACCGAGCGGTTAAATTATGAACCCAAGATAAATATTGGTCATGTTATTTCATGAGGAGGGTAAAATGAGATTAAAAGACAAGGTAGCTGTGGTTACCGGTTCAGGGCGAGGAATCGGTGAGGGCATTGTTCTGCGGTTTGCCGCTGAAGGCGCCAAAATTGTCGTCAATGATGTTAACGAGGCGGACGCGAAAAATGTGGTAGAAAAAATTAAAGCACACGGAGGCAAAGCCATAGCCGTGATCGGTTCTGTGGCCTCACGCGCCGTCGTACAACAAGCGATAGATACGGCAGTAAAAGAATTCGGCACACTGGACATCATGGTAAACAACGCCGGAATCACGCGGGACTCCATTCTTCATAAAATGACAGATGAACAATGGAATCAGGTTGTCGCCGTCAATCTCACCGGAGTTTTTTACGGAATACAATGTGCGGGAATCATCATGCGTCAAAAAGGTTACGGAAAAATCATTAACATCTCTTCCACCAGCGCGCTAGGAAATGCCGGTCAACTCAACTACTCCGCCACAAAAGCAGGGGTAATTGGCATGACCAAAACCGCAGCTAAGGAGCTGGGACCTAAAGGGGTCAATGTAAACGCCATCGCTCCGGGAATGATCTGGACAGACATGATGAAGAACATGCCTCCGGAAACTATCAAGCAGATGGACGCGATGCTGCCTTTTCTTGTTCCCATGAACCGCAAGGGCTCACCTGATGATGTTGCAAATCTGGCGCTGTTTCTCGGGTCTGACGAAAGTTCCTTCATTACCGGACAAGTTATTTTCTGCGACGGCGGTATGAAAATATAGGTACCCTATATATCAGGCAGCCGTGGGTTGCCTTTGCGACCGTCTTATATATCTATGGATATTGGATTGACACACCGGCTCTTTCTTCATATACTCTCCAAAATGAAGAAAGGAGGCGCAATGATGCTGGTTGTTGTCGCGATAATGAAAGCAAAAGTGGGAATGGAGCAGGAATTTGAACAGGCGCTGAAAAGTATAATTCCTCAAGTGGAAACGGAAAAAGGAACACTCATGTATACGCTTCACCGGCACAAGAAAGAAGCGGGAAAATTCCTTTTCTATGAAAAATATGCCGACAAGGAATCTCTGAAGGAACACAGTTCAACTCCTCATTTTACCGCTCTTTTTGGTAAGATCGGTCCGATGCTTGACGGTTCTCCGGTAATAGAAATGTACGAAGAGGTCTCCGGTATAACGCCTAAAAAATAATTATCTTTTGTAACGAGCAATTATTTAAAGCGGCAGGAAAACCCTATGAAAGGCTGGAGCGAAGAAGAAATCAAAAATAAGGATTTAATGGCCCCTTGCGGTCTTTATTGCGGTGTTTGCGGGGTTTATATCGCCACGCGTGATAATAATGAAAAATTCCGTAAGGCAATGGGTAATCTTTATGGGACAAAACCGGATGAGACTGTATGCTTGGGCTGCATGCAGGAAGCACCGGCAAAACAGCTCTACGGTTATTGTCGTCTCTGCGCAATAAGAAATTGCGTTAAAAATAAAGGATTTTATTCCTGCCACCAGTGCGCTGATTGGCCCTGTGCCATGATTGAGAACTTTAGTCTGGCTACAGGAAGAAGGGTAATGAAAAACACTATACCTGTTTGGCGGGAAAAAGTGGCTCGTTACGGTGACCAAAAAGGAAGTATTGAATGGGCGCAATCAGTCTGCGAGCGCTACCACTGTCCTTCATGCGGTAAACCGCTTTTCCGTGGCGCGCAAAGATGCCGAAATTGTAGAACAGATGTATCGGAAAATTTGGACGGTAAATTGTAACTATTTAAAAATAAAAGATTTTTATCAGTTAACTATCTTTTTCCCCTTTTGTATTGCCACATCGTCCTTTTTCCGTTGACAGATAAAATTAATATTCCTATACTTTGTACAAGCGTAAAACGAAGAAGTATTGTTTTTAGTCGTTGTCTCGTTTTTAATCGTTAGTTAAAAAGAAAGGAGGCAAACATGAGTAGCATTTATAAGGTAATCGAAATTATCGGCAGTAGCGATAAATCATGGGAAGACGCGGCAAAAAAAGCGGTGGAAACAGCAGCAAAAACCTTGGAAGACCTAAGGGTTGCCGAAGTAAAAGAACTCGACATGAGAATTGAAGATGGTAAAGTTGCTGAATATCGAGCAAAATTGAGAGTCTCTTTCAAATACAAGGGATAAAGATTAACAGCATCATCAGCTTACAGCAGGCTTATTTTCGTAAAATATAGGCCTGCTGTTTTACTTTCTCTTGCAAAGCAGTATCTTTCACAGATGGAAGTCGCCGGAGGCTTCCGGCTGATATACGATTTCCTCAACCTTGATTTTTTTTGCACCGGAAGGAACTTTCCATTCGATTATATCACCTTTTCTATATCCGAGAAGAGCCATACCCATAGGTGCTAAAACCGAAAGTTTGTTTTTAGTAATATTGGCATCGGAAGGGAAAACAACGCAATAGGTTGTTTTTTCTCCCGACTGCATATCTTTAATGCATACCTTTGAATTCATTGTTATAACATCATGCGGCACATCCTGCGGCTCAACTAGCTTCGCCCTGTAAAGTTCCCGTTCCAATAAATCAAGATCTGCTTTGGGCTTGGTATTGTTACTCCTCATGCCCTCTATCAGAGCCAGCAGACGATCCATGTCAAATTCTGTGATATAAATAACCCGCTGTGACATATTATATTTTCCTTAAACACTTTTATTGATTTTCCGTTAAGATGATTTCCGCCGGGACATCAACAACTACTCACATTATCCCGCTTTACCAGATAAATGGCAGGTATTTTTATTAGTTTTCGACATGAGTATAAAGCAAACACTTTCATCTGTCAATCAAATAACGCTCAGGATAATTTCCAGCAACTCAGAGCGCATTGCTGGATTGTAATTCTTCTTCCGTGATTATATCAGTTTTTATTATGCTCAGCAGCTCCTGGAAAACAGGTAAAACATCCTTCCGAAAACGCCCAGCAACACAGACTTTCATGATATCGTCTCCAATTTGCAAAACACCTTCGTTAATCCACGCTCTAATATCAGCAATGCCCTCTTTCTTTTTTAAAGCAACAATCGTTTTATTAAGTTTGAACCGATCATACACTGTTCTCATTGTAACCACTTTTCCCCCGTTCTTGGACGTCGCCCGTACGATACCGTTATGCACGAGAATCATACCCAATTCTTCCGGTGCGCATTGTTCTTTGATTTCTTTAATCCATTGCTCAATCATAAATATAGCTCCTTCGCAATTTTCTGCTCACATTATGATATGCATCAACTCTAAATAGCAACTTTTTCCTAAACATATTAATCATTAATCTTATCCATATTATTCTCTTTGCGTGAAAATATACCCCACAAAAAAAGGGGGGGTCCATCAAGAAAATAAGGTTAATCAACGTTGAACAGGCAAAAACCAACTACAAGCGCCAACAATGATACGTTTCAAAAACAAATAAAGGAAAAAATATAATTCCCGTCATCTAGCAAAACATGACGATAATAAGACGATATACTAATATTAATCTTATAACTTTATATTATGATACGCTAAATTACCGTTAGCCAATCTTTGGCTTTTGTTTCCGCATTGTGGCCGTCGAATACCCTTATATTTTCGCTGCCCCTGCCGGAGAGAACAAGAACTGCTTCATATAATGTCTTCTTTATACTATCCAAGCCAATAACCGCTGTTTTTTGCGTATATGTCTTGGTAAATTTAAAAAACTCAACAAAATGTTTAACTGTTGTTTTATCGAAGCTCATTTTATATACATCGGCCAGAAATAAAACAGAACGAGGAGGGTTGGAGGATACCATTTTTTTTGCCTCTTCCATAAAAACAGGTATATCATTTTTTGCCATGTGAGAAAAATTCAGATAAAAAATCTTTTTGCCGTTATGATCGATAAATTCAGGCATTACTGAAGACATAATTTACCTCCATACCGTTATTTTTTCACCTATGATAGTTGAGTTTAACAAAAGGATTTTTTCTTGTCAATGCAATCGTTTATGGGGGCAGAATGAACAAAATCGTCCGCTTTATTTATCAATATCAACCAACAAAGAAAAGGAAACATCAAACAAAAAGCCCGTTTTACAAAACGGGCTTTTTGTTTTTGGCTCCCCAGCGCGGACTCGAACCACGGACCCGATGGTTAACAGCCATCTGCTC
>ENA-UPXM01003581-UPXM01003581.1-activated-sludge-metagenome-genome-assembly--contig:-NODE-3581-length-16742-cov-6.473303_pt1 | contig 16742 bp, 16 predicted proteins | sample MGYA00238178_ERZ772708 | MGnify/ENA primary metagenome ERZ772708 (study PRJEB29002, sample SAMN05720212) | activated sludge metagenome | isolation source: anaerobic digester from wastewater... | reverse complement strand
AGCGTTAAATTATCAAATATTGACAGCATAAGAGAATAACGTTCGGTATAATCTTGGGCATGGCTGATGAACAATTAGATGCACTGAAAATCCCCCCACATTCTGTAGAAGCTGAACAATCAGTGATTGGTGGCTTGTTGCTTGAAAATGAAGCGCTCGATAGAATCGCTGATATATTGTCGCCCAACGACTTTTATCGGCACGACCACAAGCTGATATTTCAACATATTGGTAAGCTGATTGAACATAATCGCCCCGCAGACATTGTTACCGTGGCTGAATCGCTTGAGAGCTCTGCAGAGCTTTCAGGGGTTGGTGGCATCGCTTACTTGGGTGCATTGGCGCAAAATACACCAACAGCTGCGAATATACGCCGATATGCTGAGATTGTGCATGAACGTGCAGTAATGCGGCAGTTGGTGGCCGTCGGTTCTGGTATTGCGGAAAGTGCCTATGCGCCAAATGGACGTGATGCACAGCAGTTACTTGACGAAGCCGAGGCCAAAATTTTTCAGATCGCTGAAGGCGGGAAGCGTAGTTCCCAAGGCTTTCAGGATATCAAACTATTGCTGCCTCAAGTTGCGGATCGCATTGATTATTTGTACTCAAGAGATAATCCAAATGACGTGACTGGTATTCCTACTGGGTTTGCTGATTTAGATTCCATGACCTCTGGCTTTCAGCCTGGCGATTTGATTATTGTGGCAGGGCGGCCTTCTATGGGTAAAACCGCTTTTTCGCTCAATATTGCAGAAAATGTGGCGTTGGATACAAAAATGCCTGTTGCAGTTTTTTCAATGGAGATGGCGTCCACTCAGCTTGCCATGCGGATGATTGGTTCGGTGGGGCGTTTAGACCAACATCGCATGCGCAATGGCAATCTAGAAGATGAAGATTGGGAAAAACTCACCACAGCTCTTGGCAAACTCAATGAAGCACCGATTTTTATTGACGAAGGCGCAGGTTTAAGCAGCTTTGATGTGCGGGCGAGGGCGCGCAGATTACATCGCCAAACTGGAAAGCTAGGCTTAATCGTAGTTGACTATCTGCAATTGATGGCCGCACCTGCCGGCAGGCAGGGCGAAAACCGCGCGACAGAAATTTCTGAAATTTCACGTTCGCTTAAAGCGCTTGCCAAAGAGTTGGATGTGCCTGTGGTGGCACTTTCTCAACTCAACCGCTCGGTTGAACAACGCCCAGACAAGCGCCCAGTGATGAGTGACTTACGTGAATCTGGCGCGATTGAGCAAGATGCGGACGTGATTTTATTTATCTATCGCGATGAAGTGTATAACCCTGATAGCCCCGATAAAGGCACGGCTGAAATAATCATCGGCAAACAACGTAACGGCCCAATCGGCCGCGTGCGCCTCACGTTTATTGGCGCGAACACACGTTTTGAGAATTTTGCTGGGGCAAGCTATATGGCAGACGAATATTAATTTAAACGAATTCCTATGCGCCCGATTCTAGCCACCATTTCACAAAAAGCCCTACAACATAACTTAGCCGTTGTAAAAAAATATGCTCCACATTCAAAAGTGATGGCAGCGTTAAAGGCCAACGGTTATGGGCATGGCATAGAACGCATTGCACATGGTTTAAGTGCCGCTGACGGTTTTGCTGTGCTTGGCATCGACGAAGCCATTACATTGCGCGAAATGGGCTTTGAGCAGCCGATTTTGCTGCTTGAAGGGGTGTTTCATGCGGAGTCACTGGCGATTGTGAATGGTTATCGCTTAAGTCTGGTGATACATTGTAGCGCGCAAATGGATATGCTTGAACAGTCACCATATCGCCACCCATTCAATATTTTTCTTAAAATGAATACGGGAATGAACCGGCTAGGTTTTACACCGGATGACTATTTAAAAGCGCTGGCGCGCGTCACAAAGCTTACGCCAGATGTCACCCTGATGACGCACTTTGCAGCAGCAGATGAACCTGCCGGTGCAGATGCTGCCTTAGCCATCTTTCAACAAACCACAAAAGGTTTACCCTACCCATCATCACTTGCTAATTCCGCGGCCATTTTGTGCCAACCGCAAACCCATTCCGATTGGGTGCGCCCAGGCATTATGCTTTATGGAGCAACGCCAGCTAGGCATACATCGGCAACTGAATTTGGTTTGAAACCCGTCATGCAGTTGACGAGCGAAATCATCGCCACCCAAACATTAAAAACAGGTGAAACCTTAGGCTATGGAAATCGCTTCACTGCCAGCAAACCTATGCGCGTGGGCGTTGTGGCTTGCGGTTACGCTGATGGTTATCCACGCCACGCCGGGCAATATTCTGGCAACGATAATTTGCAAGGCGTGCCTGTGGTCGTTGGAGGTAAAAAAACCCAAACGATTGGACGTGTTTCAATGGACATGCTCTTTGTTGACTTAACCGAACTGCCTCAAGCAGATATAGGTGCGCCGGTCGAGCTTTGGGGGAATACGATTAGTGTTGATGCTGTGGCAGAAGCCTGTGGCACCATCGGTTATGAATTGTTGTGCGCTGTAGCGCCACGCGTACCGTTTAAGATGATTGAGTAATGGCAAAAGCAAAAACCATTTACACCTGCACCGAATGCGGCGCTTCAGAGCCGAAATGGCAAGGACAGTGCCCAAGCTGCATGGCTTGGAATACGTTGGTGGAAAGTGTAGAAGAAAGTGGCACTTCAACCAACCGCTACGCGAATAAATTTGAGGGTTTAGCGACTACAGGTCAATTACAAAAAATCAGTAGCATTAAAGCGGCGGATATTGCCCGCCAGCCCACGGGCATCAGTGAGTTTGACCGCGTGCTAGGTGGTGGCTTGGTGGAAGGCGGCGTGATTTTAATTGGCGGCGACCCTGGCATTGGTAAATCTACCTTATTGCTACAAGTGCTCTGCTATTTAGGTAAGGTGAGCCCTGCGATTTATGTGAGTGGCGAGGAATCACCCCAACAAATTGCCATGCGCGCCAAGCGCTTGGGGCTGGACGCGAGTGAAGTGCAATTGTTGGCTGAAATTAACTTAGAGAAAATTTTAGCCACCTTACAAACGCACAAACCCAATATCGCGGTGATTGATTCGATTCAAACGGTCTATTCAGAGGCTTTGCAATCCGCGCCTGGATCGGTGGCACAAGTGCGTGAATGCTCGGCGCAACTCACACGTTTGGCTAAGCAATTAGGCATTACCGTGATTTTGGTCGGGCATGTCACTAAAGAAGGCTCGCTTGCTGGGCCGCGCGTTCTGGAGCATATTGTGGACACCGTGCTGTATTTTGAGGGGGACCAAAATTCAAGTTTTCGGTTGATTCGCGCCTTTAAAAACCGCTTTGGTGCAGTCAATGAGTTGGGCGTATTTGCGATGACGGAACACGGTTTGCGTGAGGTGACTAATCCATCCGCCTTGTTTTTATCGCACCACGAAAACCAAGTGGCAGGCAGCTGCATCACGGTGACCATGGAAGGTACACGCCCGTTGCTGATAGAGATTCAAGCCTTAGTAGATGAAAGCCACGCGCCGAATGCTAAGCGATTGGCGACTGGCCTTGAGCAAAATCGTTTAGCAATGTTGCTTGCAGTGCTAAATCGCCATGCGGGGATTCCGTGCTTTGATCAAGATGTTTTTATTAACGCAGTAGGTGGCGTGAAAATCAGCGAGCCAGCGGTGGATTTGGCGGTCTTGCTATCAATAGTTTCATCCCTCAAAAGCAAGCCGCTAGAAAGTAAGCTCGTGGTGTTTGGTGAAGTCGGTTTGGCAGGGGAAGTGCGCCCCGTGCAGGGTGGACTTGTGCGTTTAAAGGAAGCTGCAAAGCTCGGTTTTACAAAGGCAATCGTACCAAAAGCCAATGTGCCTAAACAGCGCATAGAAGGCATTGAAGTCATTGGGGTGGAGCGTTTGGACCAAGCGCTTCAACAATTAAGAAATGCGTGAAAAGAAAAATTGAATCAGAGCCTCAGGCAATAAAAAAGGGCGCATTTTATGCGCCCTTTAATTTTTAAGGTTCATTCGCTAGTCAATAACGCCAGCAGCCGTAATATTCATACCGCCATCCACATAAGTAATTTCGCCTGTTATACCTGAGGCTAAATCACTACATAAAAAAGCCGCAGCATTACCAACTTCTTCAATTGTGACATTACGGCGTAAGGCGGCGTGCTTTTCATTGTAATTGATCATTTTATCAAAACCCGCAATGCCAGAAGCCGCGAGTGTTTTGATGGGGCCAGCTGATACGGCGTTTACGCGAATGCCTTTTGGACCCAAACTTTGCGCCATATAACGTACATTAGCTTCAAGGCTAGCTTTGGCAACGCCCATAACGTTGTAATTTGGCATGGTTCGCTCTGCACCTAAGTAGCTGAGCGTAAGCAAACTGCCGTTGCGCCCCAGCATCAGCGGCAGGGCAGCTTTAGCCAAGGCGGCAAAGCTGTATGAACTGATGTCATGCGCAATACGAAAGTTTTCACGTGTCACTTTTTCAAGGTAATCACCATCTAAAGCGTCTTTTGGCACAAAAGCGACAGAGTGCACGATGGAATCTATGCCATCCCAATGTTTGGCAATGTCTACAAAAAGCGCGTCAATTAAACTATCTTCTGCAACATCACAGTGAAAAACAAGCGTAGAGTCAAAGTCGGCGGCCAGTTTACTCACGCGGTCTTTGTGCTTTTCAATTTGGTAAGTGAATGCAAGTTCAGCGCCTTCACGTTTCATTGCTTCTGCAATGCCATAAGCAATGGATCGGTCGCTCAATAAACCAGCGATGAGTATTTTTTTGCCTGCTAAGAATCCCATGAGATTGTCCCTATCAATATTTTATCTTTATAATTGTATTAGTGTTGACTGCTTCTGGGGTTGTACGCATCGCGTAAACCATCACCCAGCAGATTATACCCTAACACTGTAATCAAAATAGCAAGACCGGGGAAAAGAGACAGCCACCAAGCAAACTGAATGTAGATTTTGCCATCGGTTAATATATTGCCCCATGAAGCCTGCGGAGGCTGCACGCCAAGGCCTAAAAAGCTTAAGCCAGACTCTAGCAACACTGCGCTACCAATGCCTAAAATAGAGCTGACGATAATTGGCGTCAGGCTGTTAGGTAGTAGATGCGTAAATATTAGCCGGAAATCTTTTGCACCTAATGTCTGCGCCGCCAGCACAAACTCGCGGTTACGCAAACTTAAAAACTCGGCACGTACCAGACGCGTGACGCCCATCCAAGACGTCAAGCCAATCACAATCATAATATTCCAGATGGAAGGCGTTAGAAAAGCAATCACGGCTAAAATCAGGAAGAAGCTTGGAATGGAGAGCATCACATCCACTAAGCGCATGATGACGGTATCTACCCAACCGCGGTAAAACCCCGCTATCGCGCCGAGAACAATCCCAATCAAGGTTGCAATGCCAACCGCAACAAAACCCACTAGCAATGAAATTCGCGCACCGTATAGCATGCGCGAGAATACATCGCGACCTAGCCCATCGGTCCCCATAAAATGTTGGCTAGAAGGACCAAGTAGGATGGCTTTTACATCAATGGCGTCCGGGTCATAAGGCGCGATAAAAGGCGCGAAGAGGGCAAGCAACATAATGCTGGCAATAATAACAAAGCCTGCAATGGTTAATGGGTTAGAAAATATCTTTTTCATTGCATAACCCCACGCCGCACTCTAGGGTCAGCCCATGCATAAGCAACGTCCGCTAATAAATTGCCGATTAGTGTGAGAAATGCGCCTATGGTGAGTATGCCCATAATCACAGGGAAATCGCGCATCAACACCGCGTCATAAAAGAGTTTTCCCATGCCATTGATGGCAAAAATACTTTCAGCTATCACCGATCCGCCTATCAAGCCTGGAATACTCAAGCCCAGTAACGTGATGAGTGGTAAAAGAGCATTACGTAAGGCATGGCCGTAAACCACGCGGTTTTCGCTTAACCCTTTTGAACGGGCGGTGGTGATGTAGTCTTGATGGAGTACTTCAAGCATGCCATTTCGTGTAAATAGCGAAATGCCTGCTAAGCCAGTAATGGCAGAGATAAATACCGGTAAGATAAGATGTCTAATAAAGTCAATGGTTTGAGAAAACCAAGAAAGATGTTCACTCCCCATGCTTTGTAAACCCGAAATTGGTAGCCACTGGTGTTGTACGCCTGTCCAATACATCAGCATCAGCGCCAGCCAGAAACCGGGAATAGCGAAGCCGATAAAGACAAACACCGTGATGGCGCGGTCAGCAAATTGATTTTGCTTTAACGCCGATATCACGCCAAGTGGTAGCGCAATCATAATAATGAGCGCGAGGCTTAACACGTTGATGAGTAGGGTAATGGGCAACGCCTCTTGAATCATCCCTAACGTGACATTACCATCTTTATCTTTGCTTTGCCAAAACACGGGTCGCTGATGCGAAGCAAACGAATTGCCAAAATCAAGTGTTGCCATTCGTTTTAACCATAAACCGTACTGCACGATAATAGGTTTATCTAAATTGTACATGGCGCGTAGTTTTTGCCGTGATTCCTCACTGGCTTTAGGGTTGAAATTCGCTTCAGTAGTCGTGATGTCGCCAGGGGCTAATTGCATGATGAAAAATGAAATCAAACTGATGCCAATCAGCATTGGGATCATCCATAAGAATCGCTTAATGATGTATTTCAGCATGCGGGTTTTCCTAATACTCACTTAATTCATTGCGCGCATATTGGCTAGGAATATACCACTCGTGGGTGTTATGGCCAATCCCTGCTGGTGGTGCAGGGTTGCTGATACCTTGTACACGTTTGTGTATTGCGTTTAAGCCATATCCTGCAGATAGATAAACGATGGGGCTATCCTCCAGTAATATTTTTGAAAATTCATGATAAATTTTCATGCGTTTGTCAGGGTCAAGCTCAAGACGACCGGCTTCTAAAAGGGCGTCCACTTTCGGATTGTTGTAACCGACAAAATTAAATTGTTTTGGACCTTGCTGGCTAGAGTGCCAAATATTGTATTGGTCAGGGTCTAACCCTAAACTCCAGCCTAAGACCACGGCATCAAATTCTCTTGGTTCAATAAATCGACCTAAAAAACTGGCCCACTCCAAAATTCTAATTTTTACATCAATACCAATATCTTTGAGCCGCCGTTGCATTAATACTGCTGTCATCTCACGCTCTTTATTTTGGTTAGTGAGAATTTCAAAACTCAATGGTTTTCCATCTTTATCCAGAATGCCATCGCCATTGGTGTCAGAAAAGCCAGCTTCTTTTAATAAAGCTTTGGCTTTATCAGGATTGTAAGGGTAGGGTGAAAGTGCTGGGTTGCTCCAGCGTGTGCCGGGCTTATAAGGAGAAGCAACGGGTTCACCAAGGCCTAACAAAACACCCTCGATAATTTCTTGCTTATTGATAGCGTAATTGATAGCTTGCCGAACACGAACATCATTAAATGGCTGCCGCTTGAGATTGAAGCCTAAATATACGTAGCTATTCCCCAGCTCTTTATAAAGCGCAATGTTTTTATTGAGTTCGGGCCGGGCTGGCAGTACTCTTGAATATTGAATCGAGTCTAGTCCCATGATGTCAATATTATCTGCGCTGAGTTCTAAGAATTGCGCTGCTTTGTCTGGAATGATTCGTGAAGTGAGTTTTTCTATGTAAGCTTGGCCTTGCGTAGAATTAGGGTTGCGAACCAGTGATAGATATTGACCATTTTTCCATTTTTCAAGCTTGTAGTAGTGGCTGCCGACAGGGTTACGTGCAAAGGCGGTAGTGTTAATGTCTTGGTCTTTAAGTAAATGTTTAGGCAGAATGTGCAAGCTAGCCCAGGTTTCTAAAGCCGGTGCATAAGGTGCTGCGTAAGTGATTTTAAAGGTGTTTGCATCGGGTGTCTCTGCCCGAATAACCAGTTTGTAGTCTGCACCATAAGGCGTGCGCGTATTGTCGTCGGTAACTAGTTTCCATGTAAACAGCACATCTTCGCTGGTTAGGGGCTGATTATCTGCCCATTTTAAATTGGGTTTAAGATGAAAAGTGATGGTTTTTTTATCATCAGAAATATCCCAAGATTCAGCTAACTCGCCAGCCAAATCAAGGTTTTTGTCATATTTCAACAGACTGTTAAATATATTGTCAGCAATGGCAGAAGCAGCAGATTCGCCAGCGGTCATCGCAATTAAACCACTTGGTTCACCTGTCATGGCATTGATGAGCGTGCCGCCTTCTTTAGCAGGATATTGTTTGCTGTAATCCGTTTGTGCACTTGAGTGATTGGCGTTGTCACAGCTATTTAAAAAAATTAAGCTCAACAACAAAAATGGTAACCATTTGATTCGATGCATGTTACTTGGCGTTTGGCTCGATTTTAAAAACATATTTAGCATTTACTTTTTTTGGCTGTTTTTGGTTTGTTTGGGTTTTTGCTGTTTCTGAGCTTTTCGTTGCACTTTCTTGTTTGATTGCTCCTGTTTTATTTTGTTTTTGTTTGTTTGACGACTTTTGGTATCCGCTTTTTTGTTATGTGCAACTTTACTGTTGTTCAATTTTTGCATTATAGGTTCGGCAACTTCTGTCTTGATTTTTAAGGTTTGACCTACATTAACACGCGTACTTTTTAACGTATTGATGGCTAAAATTTGCTTTACGCTCACATCATACTGCTTGGCGATAGACTGTAGGGTTTCACCTTTTTTAATTTTGTGTGTGACGGTTCTTTCTAGGCTGGGTTCAATCTTATTGGTTTTATTTTTATTTGTGTCACTTTCGTTTATATTTTTTGCGTCTTCGGCGCTTGATAAAGCGAGTTTTTCTGTATGTGAGAGGTCAATATTGGCTGCGTTTTGGGCTTTTAGTATTTCATCTTCATTTTTAATTTCTTGTATCGGCTCAGTAGGCACATCAAGGGCTTTGGTTTGATGTGCTTCGGCAGATTTTTCTTTGGGTACCAATATAGTAGAGGCAGTTGAGAATTTTTCAGTTTTCGGTAGATCATTCGCATTGCGTAACTGTTCAACCTGAATGCCGAATTTTGAGGCTACTTTGTCCATGCGTTCCCCACGTTTCGCTTGGTATGTTTTCCAAGTGACTAAGGGTTTATTGTAGGCAGCTAAATTTTCTCTGAAGGTTTGCGCAGAGGTAATCGGCAGCAATAACTCATGTCTTTCGTTAGCGCTTGCAATGACCGGGCGGTTATAGCTGGGGTTAAGGGCTAAAAATTCGGCATCACTGATTTCGGCTAACTTAGCAGCGAGGCGTGCATCGATTTGAGCGGGTGCGGTAACTTTGGTGAAATAGGCCGTGTTGGCAATGGTTTGAATTTTAAGGCCGTATTTTCCTGGATTAGTCATCAAGTTTTTAATGGCCTGCAGTTTTGGAACGTAGTTTCTGGTCTCTAGAGGCAAATTCAGGCTTTCATAATTGGTTGCAAGTCCTTGCTTGCGATTTTGCTCAATCGCACGACCTACCGTGCCTTCGCCAGCGTTGTAGGCAGCGAGCGCTAAATCCCAACTGCCAAACATGCCGTATAGTTTCTGCAAGTAATTTAAAGCAGCATCTGTAGCAACGGTGATATTACGGCGGTTATCGACCCACCAGTTTTGTTTTAAGCCAAACACCTTGCCGGTAGAGGGAATGAATTGCCATATGCCCGAAGCATGACTTTTAGAGTAAGCCTGTGGGTTAAAGGCGCTTTCTACCATCGGCAGCAAAGCAATTTCTGTTGGCATGCCGCGCTTTTCAACTTCTTCTACGATGTGAAATAAATAGCGCTGACTGCGCTCAACCATACGCCTGACGTATTCTGGATTTGCGCTGTAATGCTTTTCATGTTGCGCAACTAGGCTCGAAGATAAATCCGGCATGCCATAACCGGCCTTGATGCGTTCCCATAAGTCATCGCTTTCTATCGTGATGACATTAGAATATTGATCAGCGCCTTCAGAAGAGTCCTCAGTATTTACAGTGAGGTCAGCATCTTCAGGAAAAATCAGCTCGCTTGTGTTGCCATCCGGTATTACAAAACTAGGAGGCACTTGTTCTTGTTTAAATGCAGGCGCTTGATTGGCGTTGATATCTGCTTGATTTGGTTGTGTTTTTGCAGGCTGAGAGATGGGGCTAATTTCCTGGCCTAGGACATTGGTTTCAGCTTGTACAAGTCCACACATCAACGACAAGCACAGGAGCATCGCAAGCAGATTGGTGTTTGATATGCTTCCGGTCTTGGAGTGCTGGTAGGAGGTAAGTTTAATCAAGAATGCCCTTACAAAAAATATAGCGATAAAACTACTGCGCGCCGAGTGCGGGGAAAGGTAAGTAAGCGAGCAACCCGCGCATAAGCGGAACAGCATGGTAACGAATCAGATATCACCAAGTCAAGCGGATTATAATATACTTTACTTTAAATATATTTTATAACTATATAATTAATAATCATCTTTTAATTTTCTAATTAATGTAAACACACTTTCTGGCGTTTCGCTTAAGGCATGTAAATTGGCCATAATTTCTTGGTTTGAGCAACGTAAGAATGGGTTGGTCGCCAGTTCTAATGCCATGGTTGAGGGCAGTGTAGGGGTATGGCTCTTTTTAAGTTGCTGCGCTACAAGGTGGCGTGCTTGTAACGCCTGATTATTAGGCTCTAAAGTCAGTGCAAACTGAATGTTATTGCACGTATATTCATGCGTGCAGTAGATTTTTGTGTCTGGATGAAGGGCTGCGAGCTTTTGCAATGACTGATACGCTTCAGTAAAATGGTTATCAAAGACTCGACCACAGCCAGCGCCAAACAGCACATCTCCACAAAACAGCCAAGGCGCATTGTTGGCAGGGTTTGTAACATAAGCGACATGACCTAATGTGTGCCCAGGTACATCCAAAACGGTAAATTGAAGATCCAATGCCGCAATCGTCACGACATCGTTTTGACGGACAGGCTTGTGTTTAAAAGAATAGGGCTCTAGTGCGGGTGCGTAAACCCTGCAATCTGGGTACTCGTTGCATAACGTTGTCACGCCGCCGATATGATCGTGATGATGATGTGTAATTAAAATGGCGTTTAATGTTAATGCAAGACGCGTCAATATGTTAATAACAGCGCCAGCATCGCCAGGGTCAACAACAATGGCTGCTTTGCCATCGTGAATGAGCCAGATATAATTATCTTGAAACGCTGGAATAGGTATAATTTCAACATTATGTTGCATAGTCGCTATCATTTGTTTTGCTCGCTCAAATGTCAATAGACACACGTCCTGATGTTGATTGGTTTGAAAGCACGGCTGGCCGCTATTTGCTGAGCCAAGAGCAGGCTTGGTTTGACAAAGAAGTGTTTGATTTGTTTGGTTTTAATGCCTTGCAAATGGGTTGCCTGCACATGGACTTATTACGCAATTCGCGCATTCCTAACCGCTATCATTCAGCAGACACGGTTGCAACAGCACAGCCACATCATATCAGTTGTTGCGATGACTTTTTGCCTTTTGCCGATGCAAGCCTTGATTTATTGCTGTTACCGCATCGTCTGGAATTCAGTGAACGTCCACACCAAACCTTGCGCGAAGCGGCAAGGGTGATGGTACCTGAAGGCCATTTGCTGATTTCCGGGTTTAATCCAATGAGTAGCTGGGGTGCTACGGCACGTATGAAGGCGTGGTTTTGCAAACATAAAACCTACCCTTGGAACGGTGAATTTATTGGCCTGACACGCCTAAAAGATTGGCTGGCGTTACTCGGCTTTGAAGTGATGTGGATTGATAAGCGCTGTCATATTCCCCCGTTTGAGCAAACCAGCTGGCATAAGCGTTTTGCCTTTATGGATAAATTGGGTGCAGGCTGTGGGGCAAGAATGGGCGGCGTATACTTAATTGTGGCTAAAAAACGTGTGGTTGGAATGACACCAATTAAGCCGCATTGGAAAGCGCATCCGCTCAAATCCGCATTGGTGGTAAGGCGGCCAAAGTCTAATACGTCACAAAATTCAACTTCACAATTTGAAGGTAAAAAATAACGTTTTGTCTTCAATTTTGAACCAAATCTTTTTGATGCCCTGTAAGCCTTGTAAATAAAGGCTATCAGGGCGAGAATTTTTTGACGCATGAGTTAAGTGGAGTTAACAAATAAAAAAAGGTCAGTGAAACTGACCTTTTTGTCATCTATTTACAGTCGACTTATTCAATATGCACTTTAAGACTGCTTATTTCTCACACCTTAATTTGGCTTTAATGGTGTCGCCTGCTTTATATTCTTGCAAGGTTTCGACTGAAGCTTGAAACTCATGAATCGTGCCGTTGCTATCGCGTACGGTGATTTTTTCATTCGCGATATCAACATTGACCACTTTGCCTTCTAACTGTGCCGGTTGGCCAGTCGTGGCACAGGTGACGGCTGCATCTTCGGCAATGGCAACACCAGTCACCACTGCAGATGCGATGGCAGCAACTAAGATGAATTGTTTAATCATTTGCATGTTCGTCTCCATTATTTCGTGATGTCGTAAACGGCGCCAACGGCTGCACCAATGCCAGTACCGATTAACGCGCCTTTTTTGGCGCCATGGCCAGTGCCCGCGCCCACAGCAGCGCCAGCGCCGGCGCCAACGGCGGCTCCCGTTACGGTGCCACAAGCGGTAGTGAGTAATGTCAGAAGCGTAATACTGGTAATTGCTATTAGTTTAGATTTGTTGCTAATGAATTGGCTGGTCTTGTTCATATCTTTTATCCTTTTTTGAATAAAGAAAACGCAAAAGTGCAAGTGTATTAACGTACTTAAACCATGCTTCGTTGACAGTTTCATTTTACAATGAATTGCTAAAAACTGGACGGTTCAATCACACCTGGGCGATTGGTAACAATTCTTAACAAAAGCAATCAAGAGCTGAATCGTATTAATGGCTAGTTGGGCTATTACGCGTTGTCTATTGAATGCACTATAATGGCGCTTAGTGTATGCAAACCACGGGTTTTTGAATGATCGCAATCAAATGAGTAGTCAAGCAGTTGGCCGTAAAACAGAAGTTGAAATTTACGCAGATGGCGCATGTAAAGGCAATCCTGGCCCTGGTGGCTGGGGTGCGTGGATTCGTTACGGTAGCAAAGAAAAAGAACTATTTGGCGGGGAACTGCTCACGACGAATAACCGTATGGAATTAACGGCGGTGATTCGCGCGCTAGAGGCGCTAAACCGCACTTGTCATGCCAAAGTATTTACTGATTCAGTCTACGTGCAAAAAGGTATTTCCGAATGGATTGTTGGCTGGAAGGCGCGCAATTGGCGCACCGCTGACAGAAAACCCGTAAAAAATGACGATTTATGGCGAATTCTAGATAGGCTGGCCCAACAGCACACGGTGCAATGGGTGTGGGTGAAAGGGCACGCGGGAAACGCGGGCAATGAGCGCGCAGATATGCTCGCTAACCTTGGCGTGGCACAAGTGTTACAAAATGAGAATTCAACATGAGGCAAGTTTTTTTAGATACTGAAACAACAGGTTTGTACCACGCGCAAGGCCACCGTGTCATTGAAGTGGCCGCGGTTGAAGTGGTGAACCGCCGCTTGACCAAACAGCACTTTCATTATTATTTAAACCCTGACCGTGAAATTGACCAAGGCGCGCAAGAAGTGCATGGTATTTCACTTGAGTTTTTACAAGATAAGCCGCGGTTTGCCGATATTGCGCATGATTTGATTGATTTTATTGCAGATGCAGAGCTCATCATGCATAACGCACCGTTTGACGTTGGTTTTTTGAATATGGAATTTGGTTTAATTGATCAAAAACCAGTAGAATCTATCGCGGCAAAGATCACCGATACGCTCAAAATTGCCAAAGAAATGCGGCCTGGGCAACGCAATAGTTTAGATGCGCTGTGCAAGCATTTTGGCATTGATAACTCTAAGCGCACCTTGCATGGCGCATTGCTGGATGCGGAACTACTTGCTGACGTTTACATGGCAATGACGCGCGGCCAGGATAGTTTAATGATGGAATTAAACCAGCCGCAAGCAAACTTGGAAGCGCGCAAATTGCAACAAAACTTACCGTTGATGATTAAGCGCGTCAGTGCGGAAGAAGAAACAGCGCATCGTGAATATTTGGCAGCGTTGGCAAAATCAGGAGCTTGTTTATGGCAAAAGTTAGAAGAAGAGTTGCCATGACCTTGGGCAATCAAAAGTTGATTAAAAATTGTATTGAAATTTAATTTATAGAAAGAGTTGAAATGAATCAAACCATTATTGTGACAGGTGGCGCGGGCTTTATTGGTGCTAATTTTGTATTGGCTTGGGTAAAACAAGGTTTAGGCACGGTGGTGAATTTAGATAAATTAACCTACGCCGGCAACTTAGAAAATCTCGTTGAAATTCAGCAAAACCCGCAGCATATTTTTGTGCATGGCGATATTGGTGACCAGGCCTTGGTGTCCAAACTGCTGGCAGAACATAAGCCATGCGCGGTGGTGAATTTTGCCGCTGAAAGCCATGTAGACCGCTCGATTCATGGCCCGGAAGATTTTATTCAAACTAATGTCGTCGGTACCTTTCATTTATTAGAATCTGTGCGCGCCTATTGGGGCGCATTGAAAGAAGCAGATAAAAAAGCCTTTCGCTTTTTGCATGTTTCAACGGATGAAGTCTATGGATCGCTCAGCAAAGACGAACCCGCTTTTGTGGAAACCCGCAAATATGAGCCTAATAGCCCGTATTCTGCGTCAAAGGCCGCTTCTGACCACTTAGTGCGTGCTTATCACCACACTTATGGTTTGCCTGTACTGACCACCAATTGCTCTAACAATTACGGCCCGCATCATTTTCCTGAAAAACTGATTCCGCTTGTGATTCACAACGCATTGGCTGGAAAACCATTGCCTATTTACGGCAATGGTCAGCAAATTCGTGACTGGTTATATGTGCAAGATCACTGCGCAGCTATACGCCGCGTGCTAGAAGCGGGCCAAGTGGGCGAAGTGTATAACGTCGGCGGTTGGAATGAAAAGCCCAACATTGAAGTAGTAAAAACCTTATGCAGAATGCTGGATGCCAAAAAGCCTCGCGCAGATGGCAAACCGTATGCAGACCAAATTACTTTTGTGGAAGACCGTCTTGGCCATGATCAACGCTATGCGATTGATGCCACCAAAATTGCACGTGAATTAGGTTGGAAACCGCAAGAAACATTTGAATCCGGCATTGAAAAAACCGTGAACTGGTATTTGGAAAATCAGGAGTGGGTCAATAATGTGACCAGTGGCGACTACCGCAATTGGGTGCAAAAACACTACGCTGACCGTGGCGAGGAAATGGCTTAATCGGTAAATTTCAGCGTAAAAAATTACGCTAAAATTTACCTTAAAAGGCGTAAATTTTAGCGCAACCTTTTTCGATGCCCTGTAAGCCTTGTAAATAAAGGCTTACAGGGCATTTGTTTTTTCTCGGACGAAATGTAAAGTTTTAGCAAAGTGCGTCTGCCCAATTGTTGGGGGTTTCGTAAAGGCGCACTTTTTCCAGTTTTAAATGATTGCCAAAGGTATCTTGATATTTGGTTTTAAGAATTTTAAATGCTTCAGCAGCCATGTTTTCTGCGGTGGGTACGGTAGGAAACACCACAGTTTTATGCTGTGGAAGTGAGTTTAAAAAATTCAGCACGTCTGTGTCATGTTGGTAAACCAAGAAAGCATGGTCCCACACATCCACCACGGCAGATTTGGCAATGGCTTTAACATCAGAAAAGTCCATGACCATGCCGTTTTCTGAGGCGTGTTCGTTTTTGATAATGTCACCAGAAAGTGTAATTTCAATGGCATAACGATGCCCATGCAAATTTTTGCATTGGCTTTTATGGCAAGGAATGCGGTGGCCGGCATCGAATTCTAGACGGGTTGTAATTTGCATGAGGTTCTAATCTATCGCGCTAATATTGAGGTGCAATTATACGCCGTCCAGCGAAAAGACATCACTAAAAGTCATTCAAACATATCGAGTAAAAGTCGGGGTGATGTTTAAAACGCTGGCTTTAGGCCGAATGTTTTGCTTCAAAAGCTGCTAGCCAATTGGCAAATGCCTCAAAGGGTAGCGGTTTGGAATAATAGTAGCCCTGAATTTTGTCACAGCGCATCATTCTAAGAAGTTGTAGGCATGCGGGGTCTTCAACGCCTTCTGCAACCACCTCTTTACCTAAGCTATGCGCTAATTTAAGGATAGATGCGACAATTTCTTTATCTTGATTCGAAGTGGCAATGTTTCGCACAAAAGACTGGTCGATTTTCACTAAATCTACCGGCATATTGCGCAGGCGCGCCATGGATGAGTAGCCCGTGCCGAAGTCATCTAAGGCTAATCTGCAGCCTAATGCGACAATTTCGTTGAGCACCTGCGAGACTTTTTCTTCATTGGCTAAAATGTCTGTTTCAGTAATTTCAATCACCAGATTTTCTGCAGGAATGTCCCATAATGCAATCGATTGGCTAAGCAATTCAGGTAAATCTTCATCCAGCAAATCTGTCGTACATAAATTAATGGTCAATAAGACGCTGCGCTGATGCTGCGTTAACAGGTCTGCACAATATCGGCACGCACTGTTAATGAGCCAGCGAATAAATACCTTACCAAAACCTTTTTTATAGATGGTTTCAATAAGACGAAACGGTGAAACCGATGGCCATTCATCGCTCATCCAACGAAGCAATAGTTCAGCGCTGACACATCGCTCAACAGGATTTTCCGTATTGGGTAGCGTGACAATGGGCTGAAAAAACATTTCCAGCTCATTATGCTGCAG
>ENA-UPXM01003567-UPXM01003567.1-activated-sludge-metagenome-genome-assembly--contig:-NODE-3567-length-16788-cov-5.424012_pt1 | contig 16788 bp, 17 predicted proteins | sample MGYA00238178_ERZ772708 | MGnify/ENA primary metagenome ERZ772708 (study PRJEB29002, sample SAMN05720212) | activated sludge metagenome | isolation source: anaerobic digester from wastewater... | reverse complement strand
GAAGTTTCCGAAGTAAAATACAAAACTAAAGATTTCGAAATCACCATTAAAACTCCACTTGGAGGAAACGAAATGACGTATATGCAGCAACCTGCTGTTTATCATTCTGCACCACAGCAACACGTTTCGCAGGCACCTGCTCAAGTTTCTGCACCGGTTGCAGATGCACCTGTAGCAGCAAATGTTTCTGATGATAGCAAATTCGTTACCATTAAATCTCCAATGATTGGGACTTTCTATAGAAAACCCGCTCCAGACAAGGACGTTTTTGTAAATGTTGGCGACGAAGTTTCTACTGGTAAAGTAGTTTGCGTTATCGAAGCAATGAAATTATTCAACCAAATCGAATCTGAAATTTCAGGAAAAATCGTGAAAATTTTGGTAGATGATATGACGCCTGTAGAATACGATCAGCCTTTATTCTTAGTAGATCCTTCTTAAAAAATTTTAAATTATAAATTGTAGATTTTAAGTGAAATTTCATTTAAAATAATTTAAAATTCAGAATTTAAAATTTAAAATATCAAAAAGATGTTCAAAAAAATATTAATAGCCAACCGCGGTGAAATTGCAATGCGGATTCTTCGTACCTGCAAAGAAATGGGCATTAAAACCGTTGCGGTTTATTCTACTGCTGATAAAGACAGTCTTCACGTACGTTTTGCAGATGAAGCGGTTTGTATCGGTCCTCCTGCGAGTAAAGATTCTTATCTGAAAATTTCAAATATTATTGCGGCTGCAGAGATTACCAATGCAGATGCGATTCATCCAGGATACGGATTTCTCTCAGAAAATTCAAATTTCTCCAGAATTTGCCAGGAAAACGGAATTAAATTTATTGGCGCAACTCCAGATCAAATCGATCGAATGGGAGACAAAGCCAATGCAAAAGCGACCATGAAAGAAGCCGGCGTTCCTTGTGTTCCCGGATCTGAAGGTTTGATCGATGGATATGAACAAGCTGCAGTTTTAGCTGCAGAAATGGGTTATCCTGTCATGATTAAAGCAACAGCAGGTGGTGGCGGAAAAGGAATGCGCGCTGTTTGGAAAGCGGAAGATCTTCATGAATTATGGGATTCTGCAGTTCAGGAAGCAACTGCTGCTTTTGGAAATGGCGGAATGTACATGGAAAAACTGATTGTGGAACCGCGACATATTGAAATTCAAATTGCGGGTGATCAATACGGAAAAGCTTGTCACTTATCGGAAAGAGATTGTTCTGTACAGCGTAGAAATCAAAAATTGACAGAAGAAACGCCTTCACCATTTATGACGGATGAACTTCGTGAAAAAATGGGCGCTGCTGCAGTAAAAGCTGCAGAATATATCGCGTATGAAGGAGTAGGAACCATCGAGTTCTTAGTGGATAAAGACCGCAATTTCTATTTCATGGAAATGAATACCAGAATTCAGGTAGAACATCCGATCACAGAGCAGGTTGTTGATTATGATTTGATTCGCGAGCAGATTCTATTAGCTTCGGGAACCGCAATTTCAGGAATTAACTATTTGCCAAAACTTCATTCAATCGAATGTAGAATCAATGCAGAAGATCCTTTCAATGATTTCAGACCTTCACCAGGAAAAATTACAGAATTGAATATTCCAGGAGGACATGGAATTCGTGTAGATACTCATGTTTACTCAGGTTACACGATTCCATCTAATTACGATTCGATGATTGGGAAGTTGATTACCACTGCACAAACACGTGAAGAGGCGATCGCAAAAATGAAACGTGCATTAGAAGAATTTTATATTGAAGGCGTGAAAACGACCATTCCTTTCCATAGACAATTAATGGAAAATCCTGATTATTTGGCAGGAAATTACACCACAAAATTCATGGAAGATTTTGTGATGGATAATAAATTTAATTATTAGAAGTTTTTTTACTTTATTTATAGATGCCTCTTTTTTGAGGCATTTTTTGTTTTATAAAATTTCGATTATTATCATTAAATTTGTAAAAAGTAAATTTATGTCAGAAATAGAAGTCTTAAAAAATTCTCAATATTATATTGATTTAGAAAATCAACACGGCGCTCATAACTATCATCCACTTCCCGTGGTTTTAGAAAAAGGAGAAGGTGTTTATGTTTGGGATGTCGAAGGAAAAAAATACTATGATTTTCTTTCTGCATATTCTGCGGTGAATCAAGGTCATTCTCATCCAAAAATTTTAGCAGCATTAATTGCACAGGCGCAAACTTTAGCTTTAACTTCCCGTGCTTTTTACAATAATGTTTTAGGTCCTTACGAAAAATATGTTACTGAGTATTTTGGGTTTGATAAAGTTTTGCCCATGAATACTGGCGCCGAAGCTGTAGAAACCGCCATTAAATTATGTCGAAAGTGGGCTTATGAAAAAAACGGCATTGAAGAAAATGAAGCAACAATTGTGGTTTGTAAAGGAAATTTTCATGGAAGAACGACCACCATTATCTCTTTTTCAGATGATGACAACGCTCGAGATAATTTCGGTCCATACACCGGTGGATTTGTAAGTATTCCTTACAATGATATCAAAGCTTTAGAAGAAGTAGCGAAAGATAAAAATGTCATCGGATTTTTGGTAGAACCTATCCAAGGTGAAGCCGGAGTTTACACACCAGATGAAGATTTTATTGCAAAAGCGCAAGAAATTTGTCATGCTAATAACATGTTATTTATCGCAGATGAAGTTCAAACCGGAATTGCCCGTACTGGAAGTTTATTGGCAGTTTGCGGAAATTGTTCTTGTGAAAATCAATGCGAACGACAATCTACTTATACCAAACCAGATATTTTGATTTTAGGAAAAGCACTTTCCGGCGGAGCTTATCCAGTTTCTGCAGTTTTAGCAGATGATCACATTATGGAGGTTATCAAACCTGGTCAACATGGTTCTACATTTGGGGGAAATCCTATTGCTGCGAAAGTAGCAGTTGCTGCGCTGGATGTAGTTGCGGAGGAGAATTTAATTCAAAATGCACGTCGATTAGGGAATTTATTCCGACAAGAAATGAATCGCATCATCGAAAAGACAGATTTAGTTGTAAAAGTTCGGGGGAAAGGTTTGTTAAACGCAATCATCATCAATGATACTCCAGAAAGCGAAACCGCCTGGAATCTTTGTGTAAAGTTGAAAGAAAACGGATTACTCGCAAAGCCAACACATGGGAATATCATTCGTTTGGCACCACCATTGGTTATTTCAGAGGAGCAAATGATGGATTGTGTGGCGATTATTGAGAAAACACTTTTAGAATTTAAGAAAAATTAGAACTTGGAACTGAAAGAAAAAATTACTGGTCTGATCATCACTTTTAATGAAGAAAAAAATATTCAAGAAATTATTGATAATTTTTCAATTTGTGATGAAATAATCGTGGTTGACTCTTTTAGTTCGGACCAAACAGTTGAGATTGCAAAACAAAATCTGAAAGTTAAAGTTATTCAACATCGTTTTGAAGATTTTACGAAACAAAGAAATATCGCATTGGATGCAGCGACCAATGATTGGGTTCTTTTTTTAGATGGAGACGAGAGAATCCCAACTGACCTTCAAAAGGAAATTATTGCGGAGTTAAATAAATCTGACAAAAAAGAGGCTTACTATTTTTATCGAAAGTTTTATTTTGCAGGAAAACCTATCCATTTTTCTGGTACCCAAAATGATAAGAATTTTCGCCTTTTCCGTAGAAGTAAATGCAGATATGTTGCTGATAAAAAAGTTCACGAAACACTCATCGTAAAGGGAACAACCGGTATTCTGAAAAATAAATTGCTTCATTATTCTTTTGACAATTTTGAACAGTTCAAAAAGAAAATGCTTTACTATGGTTTATTAAAAGGAAGCGAACTTGCTGATAAGGGAAAGAAATATTCAATTATTACGCATTGGAGCAAAGTTGCATTCAAGTTTGTAAAAACCTATTTTTTAAAATTAGGTTTTTTAGACGGCTTTGATGGATTGAAAATAAGTTATCTCCAAAGTCTCTATGTGAATGAAACCTACAGAAAACTGAAAAATTCGAAGTAAGAAAAATATAAAAATGGGCGAAAGAAATTTCTGCCATTTTTCTTAGGTAGAAAAAGTGATTCGATAACGACAAAAATCCAAAACAACCTATTTTTTTTGGTAAATCAATGATTGCATTTTGAGGGTAAAAAACATTATTTGTTGATGTAAACCGGTTTTTTGCTTTTATACATTTGATCGATTAATGATTTTAATCTCCGTTGTGTGTTAGATTGCTTAATCTGAATGGGAATTTGAGTAAAATCAATTTCTTTTACTTGTTGTACAATTTGAACAAAGGAATAATTTTTCATAAAGCATTCTTTCAGAAAGTGATCAATTATTGTATTCCACTGTGTTTTATTTCCCCAATAATGTCCCACGATTTGATCTGCAGGTTGCAACGTAGAATATTCATTAAGTCCCAAAGAGAAAGCAAATTGTTCGATAAGTCTTCGTGTAACATGATCTGCGCACATGGCATCGTTAATTCCTAAAGTTAACTCCAAGCAATCGAAATGTTGGGTAGAGATTCCAATTAATCCCGCATTCCACATGGCAGCGTTTTCATCGATTTTGATATGATGATAGGATTTTCCTTTCATTTGTTGCCACATCAATTTTTCTGTTTTCGAAGAAAGTTCGGAAAGTTTGCCTTCTTTCAGGTGCATGAAATTCTGTCCATTTTTCAAACCCTCCCGAAGAATATTCATATTCTCATAAAAAAAAGTATCGCCATCTAAATATAAAATGGAGTCTAAAGGATACTTTTGAGCAATCAGTTGCAGCGCTTTAATTTTTACCCTCCAAAAAAAATGATATTTTCCTTCCCACTCTTTGATAACATCTCTGTTGATGGGTATTATTTTTATATGATCATCAAAAGAATTGAATAATGTAGGTTCTTCAGTAATAACGATAATTCTATCCTCATTGTTTTTACAAGCGAAAGCAGTATATATTGAAAAATATACTTGCTGATAATGCTCCATATTATTGCCAAATACGAAATATACAATGTTCATGTTGAAGAGATTTTCATTTAAAAACCTTTAGTAGAAAACTAAGTTTGTGGTTTAGTAGCCAAATTTAGTCTAAAACAGCGAATATCAAAAATTTGTATGGCTTAATATTTTCTGCTAAATTGCCAAAGTAAATATCTTTGAAGTATGGCAGTTTAGCAACGATGTTGTCATCTGCAAAAATTATAAAAAACGATTTTTTATTCATCTCTAAATTTTTTCTAAACTCAAGTTTGAGCCAATTGCTATTCTCATGAATAATTATCCACTGATAAGTCTAATCATTCCTTGTTATAATGCCGAACAGACCTTAAAAAAATGTCTTACCTCGGTCATTGAACAATCTTATAGTAATGTAGAGATAATTATTGTTGATGATGGCTCCACCGATGGTACTTCGAAAATCTATGAGGAATTTAAAAATACTGATGAACGAATCACAATTATTAGTCAGGATAATTCGGGGGTTTCAAAAGCGAGAAATAAAGGGGTAAAAGCTGCAACAGGAGCATATATTTGTTTTGTGGATTCTGATGATTGGGTAGAAACAAATTATTGCTCGGAACTTTATCATTTACTTGTTACCGAAAATGCAGATATTGCAATTGTAGAAGCTTCTTATGAAGATGAAAACGGGAAAGTTGTTTTTGATAAGCCTATTTCAGACGAGAAGGTATTTGATGGGAAAAGAGCTTTATCTCTTTTATTGGAGGATAAAGTGATACAAAGTCATCCTTGGGGAAAATTGTACAAAGCTCCCTTTTTGAAAAAAGTGAACTTCCCTGAAAATATAAAATGTTTTGAAGATTATTCAACCCTTTTCAAGATTTTTGATAAAGCCGTAAAAGTTGTTAGATCCAATGACAAGCTTTATCATTACATACAGCATGACGATAGTCTTTCACACAATCTTTCGCCCAAAACCGCCTATTATTTTTATTTGGCGATTATGGAGGTTTTCAAGTTTTATCAAAGCACGACAGACTTCAAGAATCAAGGAAATATCACAAAAAATATCATTAAAAAACTTCTGATGGTTCTTAAGCGTATTATCCGAAATACGACGAAAGAAGAAATGAAGTCTGAGAAAGAAACAATACGAATGTCGTTTAAACCGTTTCTAAAATATCCCATTAAAGACATCGGAATGGAATATTATTTTTATATCCGATTGTACTATTATTACCCAAATCTATACGCAAAATTAATTTCTAAAAAATGATAGAGAAACCGTTAGTATCTATTGTATCTAAAGGTACGATTACTGAGAATCCTCACTTATTTTATTCAAAAGATGGCGCAATTAATTTTGGAACTAATGAGTTGCAGGTTTTGGTGAAAATAAAAGAAATAAACTAATCACCCATTTGAAAATTCGCCACGCCACTGGACTTTTTTTTATCTGCAAAACTTGTTTCATTCTTTTTAGTCGGGTTTCCTTGGCCAACTCTGCATCTTCTATGAATGCTGGAAAATATTTGTTCAGCGTAATATCTCTTTCCTGAAAATAGAGTGCGCGGTTCTCCAATTGTGCAGAAATACCGGAATAATCATAATAACAAATTATTTCGTTTAAATGCTTGTAGGAAACATTGTGAAGACAAATCAGGACGATAAAAAACTCCCAGTCTGCACAAATTTTATAAGCTTCATTATAAAAAAAATAGTCACTGAATAAGGATCTTTTGATGAAGACTGATTGATGATTAAGGCTGTCATCATAAAAGAAACCAAATGTTAAGTTTTTCGGGGGCTTTATAACTTTATTGTAACCCTGATCATTAAAGAAAAGAGAATCTCCATATAAAATATCGATATTATGATCTAATTGATCTTTTATTTTTTCCAGTACAAATTCATCATAAAAAAAATCGCCACTGTTCATAAAGATCACATATTCGCCTGTCGCTTTTCGGATCCCCTTGTTCATCGCGTTATAAACTCCAGAATCTTTTTCACTAACCCAATAATCAATTTGGGAATTGCGTTCTATCAACTCTTTACCTCCATCTGTACTTCCTCCATCAATCACAAAAAATTCAAATTCGGACCAGGTTTGCTTCTTTACAGATTCAAAAGTTTTAATCAAACCTTCCTTATTGTTGTAATTGATGGTGATTATTGTTAATTTAACTGACATTGTATTTTTCATTTATTAGGAAATAGCCTCTTGATATACCTTCAGACATTTTTCAGCAGCATCATTCCAGTTGTATTTTTTCACTTGTTCGAGTCCTTTTTTAGCAAATTTTGCTTTTAGTTTTTTATCATTTAATAACATTTGGATTTTATCTCTAAGATCTTCTTCTGAATTACTGTCGAAATAAATCCCGGCTTCTCCCGCAATTTCCGGAAATGAGCCATGTTTTGTTAAAATAATGGGACAACCAGATGCCATTGCCTCTAATACTGGAATTCCGAAACCTTCATATAATGAGGGGAAAACAAAAAGCTCAGCATTCTGATAAAAATGACCAAGCTCATTTTCTTTAAAACTTTTCTGAACGATCTGGTTTTCTAGACACAAGCTTTTAATCCATTTCATTTCATCATCATCAAATTTTCCTCCACCTGCGGCTAATAATTTTAAATTGGGATTAGCTTTTAGCAAAGGAGTAATTGCCTTAACCAAAAATTTAAAATTTTTATAATCAGCGCGAGAACCTACGTATAAAATATAATTAGGAGGCAAATCAACTTTAACATTGGGTTCGATTTTTATTGAACTGCCGTGGTATATAACTTCTATTTTATCTGGATCGATTTGCGGATAGAATTTGAGAATATCTTTTTTCGTATTGTTAGATACTGCTATTATTTTACTCGCTTTTTTTATCAATATGGATTTGAATTCCACAACATTGTAAGGATCATTCTCAAAATATTGCGGCATAAGCTCGTGAATCATATCATAAACCGTAAGAACAAAAGGTTTCCCATTTATCTTATTTAGGAAGTACGGATTATAATAAGTTGGAACAAAAAGATCATAGGAGTTCTCTTCAAAAAATTTGTCAAGGAGTTTATCCGATTTTTTCTTTCTTAGCGATCTTGTACTAATTTTAACTGCTGACAATATACTATATAAAGAGTTGAGTAGTCGATTCTCTACAAGTAATTGAGTTTTGCTAATGTAAGCATTGTCAGATTTATAAATCGGCAATATAATTTTTACATCCTTTTTTTTGGAGAGAATAGAAAACACTTCCGAATAATATCTTGATATTCCTCCATAGGTTTGTTGATTGAAAATTTGTGGATCTAAAAGGATCTTCATGCACTCTAAATATAAAATTTCTTAGATGTAGAAAATTATTCTCTATCATACTCATCTTCCAATCTCACAATATCATCTTCACCGAAATAAGTTCCGGTTTGTACTTCTATAAAAACTACAGGTTTATCTGAAAGATTCATAATTCGGTGTTTAGCGCCCAAAGGAATAAAAATGCTTTCGCCATAACCCAAGGAAATTTCTTTATCGTCTAAAACAATTGTTGCATTTCCTTCAATAATTGTCCACTGTTCCTGTCTTTTGTGGTGGAACTGATAAGAAAGTCTTTGCCCAGGATTCACTTCAATTCTCTTTAATTTATAATTCGGCTCATCTGCCAAAACATAATATTTTCCCCAAGGTCTCTCGCCGATTTCTAACATAGTTGTATTATTTACCTGCAAAAATAAGTAATTTTATATAATAGGAAGATTCGAATTTTCCGCCCGTTGAAAAAGATCAGGATGGGATTGCTCTCATTGGTTAAAACAATAGGATTTAAGAGATGAATGGAGGAATTTTTCTTTAAATTTGCAACTTAAAATTTTAAGGAAAATGAGCAAAGTAAGAGTGCGTTTTGCGCCAAGTCCAACCGGACCTTTACATTTAGGAGGAGTAAGAACTGCTTTATATGATTATCTTTTTGCGAAGAATCAAGGTGGTGATTTTGTATTGAGAATTGAAGATACCGATACCGCAAGATATGTAGAAGGTGCCGAAGATTACATTATGGAAGCCTTAGAATGGTGCGGAATTGTTCCGGATGAAAGTCCTAAACATGGTGGCAAATTTGCACCTTACCGACAAAGTGAAAGACGAGCTATTTACGACAAACATTTAGTCGAACTCCTAAAAACCGATTACGCCTATTTGGCATTCGATACCACAGAAGAATTGGACGAAATTCGAAATGAATTCGAGAAAAATGGAGAAGTTTTTGCGTACAATTATATCACCCGAAATCGTTTGAAAAATTCGTTGACCCTTTCTAATGAAGAAGTGCAAAAATTAATTGAAGAAAAAGTTCCCTATGTAGTGCGATTTAAAATGCCGGTTGACCGAATCTTAAATCTCGAAGATATCATTCGTGGTAAATCAGCGGTTAACACCAATACTTTAGATGATAAAGTTTTAGTAAAAAACGACGGAATGCCCACTTACCATTTTGCCAATATTGTAGATGATCACGAGATGGAAATTTCTCATGTTATTCGCGGCGAAGAATGGTTGCCTTCACTCGGATTGCATTACTTACTCTATGAAGCAATGGGTTGGGAACGACCAGAATTTGCTCATCTATCATTAATTTTAAAACCGGAAGGAAAAGGAAAACTCAGTAAAAGAGACGGCGATAAATTTGGTTTCCCTGTTTTTCCTTTAAATTTTAAAGATCCGGAAACGGGAAATATTTCCAAAGGATACCGAGAAGAAGGTTATTTACCGGAAGCTTTTATCAATATGGTTGCACTTCTTGGATGGAGTCCTGCAAACGACAGAGAGATTTTAACTTTGGATGAAATGACCAAAGAGTTCGATTTAAATAAGGTTCATAAAGCGGGCGCAAGATTTAATAAAGAAAAAGCAGAATGGTTTAATCACGAATATTTGAAAGCGAAATCAGTAGAAGAGGTTTTGCCACTATTAAGAAATGCAGAAGGATTAGATTTGATCAACTGCAGCGACGAAAAATTACTGAAGGTAATCTCATTAATGCAGGAAAGAGCTACTTTCGCTACAGATATTTATAAAGAAGGAGTTTTCTTTTTCGAAGCACCTACGCAATACGACGAGAAAGCAGTGAAAAAAGCTTGGAATGAGACCGCAAGTGGCGTGATGAATGACTTTACGCTTCTATTAGAAAACGTAGATTTCGAGTCTGAAAAGTTGAAACAGAGTATTCATGATTTTGCAGAAAGCCAAGGATTGGGAATGGGAAAAGTAATGATGCCGTTGCGTTTATGTTTAGTCGGAGAGCTGAAAGGTCCCGATGTTCCAGATATCATGCAAATTCTTGGAAAAGAAGAGACTATTGCCAGAATAAAAAATGCAGTGAATAATATTCATTAATTTTCTATTATTTTTCCTAAATTTGAAAGATTAATTCTTAATTAAAAAAATGGAGTACTTAAATTTTGAACTTCCGATAAAAGAACTGATGGATCAGTATCAAACTTGTTCATTAGTAGGCGAAGAAAGTGGAGTAGATGTGAAGCTTGCTTGCTCGCAAATCGAAGATAAAATTATAGAAAAAAAGAAAGAAATATATCTTAATCTTACGCCTTGGCAAAGAGTACAGCTTTCTCGACACCCAGATCGTCCCTATACTTTAGATTTTATCAAGGGAATTACCGATAAAGATAGTTTCCTAGAATTACACGGTGATCGTAATTTTGCAGATGATCCAGCAATGATTGGTGGTTTAGCAACAATAGACGGACAAAGAGTAATGATTATTGGAACTCAAAAAGGTCGCACAACCAAAGAAAGACAACACCGTCGATTCGGAATGAGTAATCCTGAAGGATATAGAAAAGCGTTGCGTTTGATGAAGCTCGCAGAGAAATTTAAGATTCCTGTAATTTCTTTAATTGACACTCCTGGAGCTTATCCTGGTTTAGAAGCAGAAGAACGCGGACAAGGTGAAGCGATCGCTAGAAATATTTTTGAAATGACCATGCTCAAAACTCCCATTTTTGTTTATATTATCGGGGAAGGAGCAAGTGGTGGTGCTTTAGGAATTGGTGTTGGTAATAAAGTGTATATGCTTGAAAACACTTGGTATACCGTAATTGCCCCCGAAAGTTGTTCATCAATACTTTGGAGAAATTGGGAACATAAAGAAGATGCAGCAAATGCCCTAAAATTAACCCCTCAAGATGCATTAAAAGAAAAGTTTATCGATGGAATTATCGAAGAACCACTTGGTGGAGCACAATATGAACCACAAGTTGCTTTCGAACATTTGAAAGTTTCTATTTTACAAAATATTAAAGCTTTTTCAAAATTTACTGGAAAAGAATTAGAAACCCAACGGCAAGATAAATTTATCGCAATGGGTCAATTTAAAGGGTAAGAATATTACTTTTTAGCGTAAAGAAAAATCCTGTAATTATAAGTTACAGGATTTTTTATGTTTGAAAATATATTTTTTAATTATTCAAAAAGTTCAGCAGTATCTAAAACCGTTACTTTTCCGTCTTCGCATCGAATTGCTTCCCCCGGAAAATTTTGAATCATGTGATAATCATGTGTTGCCATCACTACAGCCGAATTATTTTCGAAAGCCACTTGTTTCAAAAGTGTCATAATTTCATTTGAAGTTTCCGGGTCTAAGTTTCCTGTAGGTTCATCTGCCAAAATCACTTCTGGATGGTTCAATAATGCTCTTGCAATGGCAATACGCTGTTGTTCGCCCCCAGAAAGTTCATGCGGCATTTTGTGTTTTTTGGATTTCATTCCTACACTGCCGAGAACTTCATTGATTCGGTCGTCCATTTTTGTTTTATCTGTCCATCCTGTAGCCTCTAAAACGAATCTCAGATTTTTTTCAACAGTTCTATCTGGTAATAACTGAAAGTCCTGAAAAACAATTCCTAATTTGCGTCTCAAATTGGGAACGTCAGAAGTTCTTAGTTTTTCCAAATCAAATCCAGCCACGCTTCCTTGGCCAGAACTTAATGGAATATGTCCGTAGAGTGTCTTCAATAAAGAGCTTTTACCAGAGCCTGTTTTGCCGATGAGGTAGCAAAATCTCCCTTTTTTTATATGAAGGTTAACTTCATTTAAAACAGTGAAGTTTTTCTGTGCGATTTTCGCATTGCTTAGATGTATTACATCTTGACCGTCTTGGGAAGAATGGGGCATATTTTTTTTCGATTGAAGTTGATTAAATGAAACGTTCTATAAAAACAGACCAAAAGTAGAGAAAACTTTCTTTTTCTGCTAAATATTGGCAAAATTTAACAAACAAAAAATGCCTGAAAAATTACTTTCAAGCATAATTGTATATGATAATTTGAAGAGATTATCTCTTAGCGCGCTGTGCACTTACAGTTAAACTCTTTCTGCCTTTTGCTCTTCTCGCTGCCAAAACTCTTCTACCGTTTGGTGTTGACATTCTTTCACGGAAACCGTGTTTATTTCTTTTCTTTCTTTCCGATGGTTGAAATGTTCTCTTGCTCATTGCTAATATTTTAAGTAAAAACTATATCTTATTTTTCAGATTGCAAATATAGGAAACTTTTTATTTTCTACAAACTATATCTTTTAATTTTATAAAGAAAAAGAGATTTACTCTTTACAAGTAAATCCCTTCCACAATTCAAAACCTTCGATCTTTATTTTTTTATGAACTTTGTCGTCATTTTATTTCCGTTTTTATCATTCATTTGAAGAAGATAATTCCCCTTTGGTAATCCTTCCACATTTATTTGATTTTCAGAAGTTTGTACTGGAACGAGTTTGCCACTTGAATCGTAAATTTTAGCCTCATTTGCTTTCATTCCATTTACAAAAAGTACTGTTTTGACTGGATTTGGGTAAATGGAAATACTTTTTCCTCCTGATTCTGCAGTTTTTAAAATACCTCCACAGTTTGATGAGAAGATATCAAGCGAATAATCTGCACTAAAAGTACTATTGGCAGTTGTTTCATTAACTACGATCACCATTGTTGAATTTGCGGGCATTGTAAGGTTCATTGTTGCCACGGTACTTCCAACACTGCTTGAACCTGAATCCCCCATATAATTTAGGGCGATATTCGCAGGGTTAAAATTACCAGTGTAGGCTACCAAATGAAGTTGATAGGTGGGATCGAGGTTGGTTAAATTTACGGTTACGCAATTGGTACTCGACATTGTATTTTGTATTGTATAAGATTTATAATGAAAAGCACCGGCAACCGCTGGACTCGGATAAGGTTTTGTGGTTCCGCATACGGAGGGATTTGCGTCTCTAAAAAGTCTTGTGTTTTCTGTAGCATCTGTATTGATAATTCTAGATACAAATGTTTTACAAGCAGCCGCGGCAACGTTAGATTCAGTACCATCAAGACTGAACTGAAGATCTTTTAGTTGACTTGGGATACAAACCGATCCACTGTTCCATACCGTGTTACAAGGTGTTCCAAAGCCGTTTCCTGGATTTGTCCATGCATAAGGTGAACCTAAAGTTGTGCTTGCAGTATAAGTTTCCCAATACCATTGTCCGCCACCTACAAAATCGAGTACTGCCTGTACAGAAACCCAATATTTTCCTGCCGCAAGTGTCAATGGAGAAGCAAGAGGTAAAGTGGGACTCATAGAGCCTGCCGCAAGAATCACATTTTCTGTCCGAATGATGGTTCCTGGCAAATTTGCTGCAGTGTTGGTATAAAAAGTTATCTTGTAAGAGGTAGGATAAACAGGTGAAGCTGAAGATCCTCTAACAAAAACAGTACTTACTTGCCACATTTTTCCTGCAGGAACTGTAAAATCGTCTGCCGCATTTGAACTGTACTGAGTATTTGCAGCTTCAAACTGTTGCGAAGTAATGGTGTTTGTGGTGATAAGCGGAAATTGGCCGTATAATAGTGGTTCAATAAGATTTTGCGCATTAAATGCGGCATTGTAAGCAGCCAAAGTTGCGTACGGTTTCGAAGGGGTGCTGTAAACAACTGGTGGTTGTTCTGCTGCTTTCTCGATATCTGAGATTCGGTTGGTTTGCGAATAAAAAAGCAAATTGCACGTTGTGAGCAAGAATAGAGTAATTTTTTTCATGACATTTATTTTTTTTGGTTAAGAAAATTTTATTAATACTGTTATATAAATTTTTGTCTTGAATGAATTGTAAAGATTAAATAACCTATAAACCAATGAATTGCGAAGTATTTTTTAGTCTTAGTTTGAGCCTCTTCGAATATTGGTATGTCAAAATTCCTGCTTTTTATTGAATATTTATACTGTGAAATCACCCTTTTTTGACCGGTAAAATCACCCTTTTTATTAGGGTGATTTCACCCAATTCCTCTACGAAAAAAATCCACGCAGGTAGAAAACAATCAATTACATAGAAAATATCGGCAGTATTTCTCTTTTGCACGATAGGAGATGATGCTGTGAATCTTTCCTGTTTTTGAAATTGTTTTTATCAAATTTTAGGGAGCTTTTGAATTTGTAAGTTTTCCTAATCATATATGATAAAGAGTACTGTACGAAGGTTTGAAAATTAATCGCTTTTTCAATTTGTCAAAAACAAAGATTATCTTTGCGCGTCAAAAAAATGCAGTAAATGTTTAATCCTACAGAAATTTCCGAAATTCAAAAGCTTTTAACAGCAGAAAAAAAAATAGTAATTGTCACGCATTATAATCCAGATGGAGACGCAATTGGTTCCAGTTTGGGACTAAAGCATTTTCTAAAAGCTAAAGGTTTAGACGCTACTGTAATTGTTCCCAACGATTTCCCGAAATTTTTAAAATGGATGCCAGAATCCAAACAGATTGTTATTGCCGACTATAAAAGAAAGCAAGCGGGAGAAGCGCTGTACAACGCAGATGTTATTTTTATTTTAGATTTTAATGCGTCTCACAGAAGTGGAAATTTGGTCGGACCTTGGTTGGAGAAAGCAAAAGCCAAGAAGATATTAATCGATCATCATCAACAACCAGACGATTTTCATTATGTCTATTCCGATGTTACGATCCCTGCAACTTCGCAAATGATTTATCATTTTATTCAAGAATTAAAAGAAGAGAATTTAGTGAACAAGGATATTGCAGAATGTCTTTATACCGGAATTATGACTGATACAGGAGGTTTTCGTTTTCGATCAACCAGCGCAACAACACACCGAATTGTGGCGAATTTAATTGAAAATGGTGCAGATCCTGCAATGATTACCTCCAATACTTGGGATACGAATACGGTTTCAAGACTGCATCTTTTGGCCTTGATTTTGGGCAGAATCGAACTTGTGAAAGATGGAAAAGTCGCTATTTTGTGGTTAAAAAGAGATGAATTAAAGGAATTTGGTTTTCAGAAGGGAGATACGGAAGGTTTTGTAAACTACGGTCTTAGTATTATGGGAACGCAAATGGCCGTTTTTTTTATGGAAGATTTATATGATGATTTTATCAAAATTTCTTTCAGATCCAAAGATGAGGTAGATGTGAATCAATTTTCCAGAAACCATTTTAACGGAGGAGGCCATATCAATGCGGCGGGAGGAAAATACATGAAAACCATCGAAGAAACGATTGTCGATTTCAAAGAGAAAATTGCGCTCGAAGATTTTTAGTGAGATTAAATTTTGATCAGATATTACTTCGCAAGTACAAATATCAAAGCCAGAATTGCGGGCATTGCCTGAACGAAAAAGATTTTCTTTGTGGCGGTAAATGCTCCGTAAATTCCCGCCACAATTACACAACCTAGAAAAAAAATCGCTACGTAATTAGACCACATTTCATCCGAAATCATCAAAGACCAAATTAATCCGGCGGATAAAAAACCATTGTATAATCCCTGATTTGCGGCTAATTTTTTTGTCGGAGTAAAAAGTTCATCTTTCAAGGCGCCTCTGAAGGTCTTTTTACCCAGTGTTTCCCACGCAAACATTTCCATATATAAAATGTAAAGGTGTTCGAAAGCGACAAGCGCAATGAGTATTTTCGAGATAATTTCCATAAAATTTAAGTTTTTTTTAGACTAAAAAAGAAGATGTTTCGGGAGATGGTGTAGAAGTTCTGTATTGATGATTTCTGCACAAATGGAAGGTTTTTCCCAATGTCCGTTATGTCCACAATCTAAAATATACGATTTGATGTTGGTTTGATCGGGCAGATTTTCAATGGTTTTTTCTACATTGATCGCACGGTCATGTTTTCCTGCAATAACGAGTATTTTACCGTCAAAATTTTCCAGCACCAATTTTTTGTCGGTTCTTTCTATCATTCCTTTTACTGCTGCTAAAACCCCTTCGTTTTTGGTGGAAAGTGCTATTTTTTTTGCAAAATTCATTTTTCCTTCCAGCGTATCTTTTTCATTGGGATTAAATAAATTCGGAATTCCTGCGCTTACATACGTAGGAAAAGCTTCTTTGATGATTCGGAGACTTTTCTGCCGTTGTTCTTTTTTTTCATCATCATCTGCAAAGTAGGTGGAGAAAAATAAAGTCAAACTTTTCAGATCATCCGAAAACATTTCTGCAAACGCCAACGAAACGTAACCGCCCATCGAATGGCCAAGTAAATGAAAATTTTTCAATCCTAATTGATCGGTAACTTTTTTTACTTCTTCCGCCATCAATTCCATCGAATGTATTTCAGCATACATTTTTGATAAACCATGTCCCGGCAAATCAATCTTTATAAGCGTAAAATCGTTGGAAAGACGCGCTTCTAAATCTCCCCAAATCATTAGATTTTCCATAAAACCATGCAGCATGACAAGATTTTCTTTTCCTTTTCCGGATATTTCGTAATTTAACATGAGCGGTAATTATTAAAA